>SCLJ03000244.1_pt1 | contig 71220 bp, 76 predicted proteins | sample 7267891 | NCBI WGS metagenome assembly SCLJ03 (sample SAMN10721082, study PRJNA514188) | viral metagenome | isolation source: depth-stratified mine tailings core B | place: China: Fankou Pb/Zn Mine tailings
TCTCTTTGCGATACGCAGCAGCGATGAGTTGATCGACTGGAGCAGTGAGAATCTTGTCGACATAGTAAATATAGTCAATTTTTACTTCATTTCCAGCTGCAATTTCATTCAAGTATCTCTCTCGAAGCATCATTTTATGACCAATGAGTTTTGCATCTTTATTCTCGTAAACAAGATAAGCAAGACGCTCACCTGGTTGAGCAGGTGTTTCGAGTTTTACGAGAACATCTGAAAAAACCTTCATGAAGTAAGACTCGCTCTTATAGTTATCCCTCAATGCACGAGTAATGATAAAATTTTCATAATTAACCTTTCCTGCAAGTAAATCTTGAAGTTGATCAATAATGTAGTTGATTACAGTGAGAAATGACTCTTTGAGAATTACAATCGAGTAAGCTACATGGTCAAATACTTCGCAAGCCCATTCACAATTATCTCGTCGAGCAGAGAGTACACCCTTACTCTCTAAGAGGAACGACTTACCATCTCTTGTGAGTTTGAATTGACCATTCTCCATGAGTGTACCATCGAGATGACGACGAAATAATTTATTTGGTAACATTGGTAACATGAAATATTTCTTCTTCATGAGGGCAAGCATACGAGCAGCGTATTCTGGTTTCATTTGCATAGGTTTGGGGAATAAGTCAGTAATTTCCTTCGAGAGTCGATTCATCCAATACTCGCAGTCTTCAGGTCCCTTAATATGGTCATCGAGACATATCATCACAGAATCCGTGTCTCCATAGATTATACGAGCGTTGTAGTCTGTTTTGAGGAAATCAATAACCTTTTCAATCGACTTTCTACCCCATGCAGTGATCGATATGGCACCTTGGCGAAACGGTCTCTTTCCGTTTTTCAATACACCAGTAAAGCCAAAGAAGGAATTGGCGGAGATCTTAAGACCAAGTTGTCTCTTATCTAATACGAGACCCTTTCCATGATCCTTCGAGAGCGTGGTGTCAACTTTGAATAAATTCACGATTGCATCGCGACTATTGACGAGTTTTGCAACAAGACGAGGTAAGATACCTTCACGAATTTCTTTCTTAATGTACCAAAACTCATAGTTGCCTTTTTTACCATCACAATATTTCTTTCCCTTCTTCTTAATATGCTCGATTTCTTCTTCGTCGACATCCATCTCATCGAGGTCAGGATCGAAATTCTCATCGCAATTTACTTGAATAATATTGCACCAATCTGCAGGTATGAGACGACGAAGATGATCGGGTACGAATGTAGTATAACATATGTTATAAGCACACATTATGAGAGGGTATAGGGACTTGAAGTCGAGGACGAGTACATTGTCATGCAGGCCAACTTCAGGAGAAACTACTTTACCTCCGATGAATGGAATAGGAACAACTGGTTGCATATCCATTACAATACCTTGCTTGTAACATGATCGGTATAATTGAGATAAACATCGAATTTGTTGCCCGCGAGAGTATAACTCAATGATGGGTATACCGACGATATTCGATGTTTCATTTGATGCAACCCAAAGATTGAAATGTTCATATAGGTCGAAACATAGCTCAACATCTTGTATACAATAAATTGCGACTTTGGTCATAGCATCGATCGACTCCTCGTAAGATTTTGCATCAAATCCTCTCTCAGTAGCCTTCTCGAACGCAGCAGTAAGTTTATTCACAAATTCTTGATTTCCCATCAATGCAACAATTCTCTTATCAATTGAGTTAAATATCTCCGTAAGACCTTCCTCATCGCCAAGCGTAAAAGATTTATAGATACGGTATGCGACGTGTGCGCATACAGGTATTTCTTGCTGCTCGCCAAAGGCTTCGTTGAGATTCTTTAATGCATCCTTCATAATCTCATATGCTCGAAACATGTACTCTGGTGAGATATCATCCTTCGTTCCTAGCTTGAAATGAAGACCAACCTTACCAAGCTTATATTCGCTTAGCTTGAAGTCTCGTCTCACGATCTTGTACATATCAAAATTCAATCGACCAGCAATATGAACGATAGCATCCTTGTTGATACCATAGGCTGCAGATTCCCATCCTTTTGCTTTCTCAACGAATGTTGGCTCATCTTTGATCAATCCCATTTGAGGCCAGTCATAATCATGAATTGCAAGACGTTCGTTCAAGTATTCATAATCAAAACCAAGACCATTGTATGTTAATATAACATTGGCTTGGTAACCGTTGATGAGATATCCAATCCAATTAACGAGTTCTCCCTGATTATTTACACGTATCGTCTTCACATTCTCAAAACGTTCCTTGGGTATTTTATTAATATCACCCTGTACAATAATGTAGCGATGTCTCTCATTCTTTTTACATCCATCCCTGCCCCACGTAACAGATACACAGATCGCATCATGTTCTGGTTTCTTCGCCTTTGGAAATCCTTTGTTATCAGAATAGGCTTCGATATCGAAGCCTATAATACTTGGATGAGTACTCAATGATTCAGTAAGAGATTTGTCGACTTTCTTCATGGTCTGCCATGTAATTGCATATTCGTGATGAAGATGAGATATCTTATAATGGTCAGCGACTTTGATTCCGTTCACTGTAATCCATGAGCTATGATGTATTTTCTGCTGAGCAAGTAATTTAAAAATAGGGTTGATCTCACCCTCCCAACAATTAAACTGAATTTTAATACCATCTCCTCGATCGAATAAATCTTTAAAAAGTTTTTGCGCCCGATACATCGATTTCATCGTCTTGAATCGAAGACGCAAGTGAGGAAATTTTTTGTAATCGCCTGCTAGAAAACGTTGCAATACCTCGTTCACACCACCAGGTCCAATATCATGAAGCTTTACATGATAAAGGGTTTCCATAAGAGTACAATCTGTCTGATCAAATGGCATTAGGTTCTGATCATTTCTCATTGCCTTACGAATGGATTCATGTAATAACATTGCTGAATTCAACGTCCAATTTACGGGACGTTGGTTATATGTGAGTGGTAATTGGATATAAAGTGATTGTGTGAAATTCTCGATTCGTAATAAGTAATTATTGTTATTCTTATCCATAGCCCATATTCGGATCAATAGAGACCTGTGAAACGACTTCTCATCAACGTATTCCCAGTGATATGGTCTTACACATAATTCAGTCATCTGAGCCATCCTTTCTGTAAATCAATTGTTTTCAAGATTGCGATATTCATCGCAATAAATTATAATATAAGAATTTTGTTTACAGGACTTGTGTGTATAGACTCTGAATCCTGTATGATAATATCACCTGTCTTAACAGAAATAGTAGAATTATCGATAGTGTTTTTCTCACTCTCAATAATCTTTACGGTATTACTCTGAACTGTATCAACAGGTTGAAAGAAAACAAATAATTCGTCTCCTGGTGATTTTCTGTAATGATATTCCACAGTTTGTATTAATTCATTCCGACATATATCGACTAAGAGAAGATTTTGAGGTATTGTAGACATAGATTCGTAAACGAGGACACGATGCCCATCCTTCACAGCAAGCAAATTGGATGTGAATTTCTGTAGTTGAGATACGATAAATTCACAGCTCACGTCGCTATCGATAAGAATTTCAGACATAAAGAGGTCTCTTTATTATATCCTATCTATACTTTATAAATTTCCTAACATTGATATTGAACTCAAGCTTGTATCAATACTAAGGTGTGTTATTGCGGCAGCAATATCCCCTTTTTCGAGAATAAATATTCGATCAAACCCAGGCGTTTGAATAATTTCCGAATCTCGAAATGATAATTCTCCATTTGCATCCATAATTTTCGCAACGATAAGAATAAGCTGTTCTCGGGTGGCCCAAAAGTGATCACTTTTGGGAATGCGAGTTCTTACGTAATTACGTAAGTCGTCATCCGACCATTCGCAAATTTCACTTACTGTCGTCATTTATATGAATAACAAAATCGAGATGATCTGTTGATGCTTCGGCTTTTTCCTCAGAAAAAGCCCTGCACGGCAGATCATCTCGAATAATAAAATCGAGATGATCTGTTGATGCTTCGGCTTTTTCCTCAGAAAAAGCCCTGCACGGCAGATCATCTCGAATAATAAAATCGAGATGATCTGTTGATGCTTCGGCTTTTTCCTCAGAAAAAGCCCTGCACGGCAGATCATCTCGAATAATAAAATCGAGATGATCTGTTGATGCTTCGGCTTTTTCCTCAGAAAAAGCCCTGCACGGCAGATCATCTCGAATAATAAAATCGAGATGATCTGTTGATGCTTCGGCTTTTTCCTCAGAAAAAGCCCTGCACGGCAGATCATCTCGAATAATAAAATCGAGATGATCTGTTGATGCTTCGGCTTTTTCCTCAGAAAAAGCCCTGCACGGCAGATCATCTCGAATAACAAAATCGAGATGATCTGTTGCTAGCATTATTGCCTTCATTTTTGTATCAGGAATTTCATCACTTATATTCTCACCCCATTGACCGTTTTTATTGCAAGATTTCCAAGCGCCTGTCTCAATTAATGATATAAATCCCAATGTTAAAAATTTTCCGCTACAAATAGGGTAGTATGTTACCCAATCAGGATTTCTCATTATTTCCATAGTTTTTGGTGTAAAATTTCCAATTCCAAATATTGATGGATCGTTGTCCCCATCGAGAAGCATTCGAAGAAATACAACAAGTGTTACCAAACTCAACTCATTCTCGATCCATTTTTCATACCAATGTGAAACATTTGCGATACCATTCAGTAAAGAATAATCAAACGAATCGTATCTTTCTCTTGGATTTTCTATATTATTTTCAGGAGAATAAGAAAATGTTATCATTCCTGCAGATCGAGGTGAAAAGAAATGTCGATTCGAAATATCTAACGTGTAATGATATGAAGATATTGGCAGGGGAGCTGGTTCCCCAAAGTCAATACGTGGAATTAAATCGAGAAATGATTGCTTTTTTCCAAGCATACATTCTGATGCAAGAGTGAGCAAATCTGGATCATCTGTGATATGCGCTAATGTAACCCCGAATGCATATAACGCAGAAGCAATAGGATCTACTTTTTGTAATATTCCTTCAGAGTGAGCAATCGCATTATCATTTTTATATCCATGTGTTTCAACAAGAGTATTTCCAATTGATGTCATATATGAAAAATCAATCATTGCAAGACCTTTTGGCGTCATGACGATATTTGCAGGCTTAATATCTCCATGTACAAGACCTATAAATTCGAGGCTTGCAAAACCAGAAATCAATGGTTGAATTTCGTCTTTTGAGTACATTTTTCCTTCGACTAATTGATCAAATCCTTCTGTCGATACTTGAATCTCGACAACACAATCTGAAAATTTACAATATTCGAGACGATTTTTTACAATACCTGGAAGATCTTGCATGAATTTTGTTGTAATTATTTCACATGCAAGAATGCTCATGTTAGTCGCGAGATATGTTTTATACCATCTACCTTCACGATATATACATTCATTTTCCAGCGCTAGTTCCCATCGATCATTATGCCATGAAAACATTGTATTTTCAAACAAAAATACTATTTTTACTGTGTATATATTTGTATTATAATATACATGAAGAATATTGTCGAGATGCTAATAAATAATTTACCCATGGAGAATTGAAGTCTCCTCTTTGCCATTTTTCTTGAATATTGTCTTCAGATGGTAGATCATAGAATAAACCATCAGGTAGTCGAACAATGTTAGAATCTTGAACTCGAATAACTTCACCTGGTATTGATGAAGGTATTGGCTTATAATTTGAGATATCACCTGTAAGTGCAACATTCATATCTTGGGGACTAAATACTTGAAGATATATCGATAAGTCTGCTTCAACGAATCCTCGAAATCCTTTGCACCAAGGATTTACTTTCTCGAGAATTGAATAATTTCGCGAGATTCGATTTTGCAAAGAAACCCTCTCGCGAACAGGATTCTCAGAGACATATCCAGGTATTCTTATGCAAACACATCCTCCATTCCATATGGAGTGAACTGAAAAAGTTAAAAAATTCTTCAGCTCGCTACCAAGCATCGTGTAAGGTAGAGAGCTTTCTGCTTGAATAAATTTTTTCTCTTTCTTTGGCTCACTCTCAGACTCACTCTTTGAGTTCATAGGTGCTTTTGGAGGAGGCAAAGATTTTTCGACATCCTTTATATCGACTTTAATTTCTTCAAGTAAAATTTGCTGAGGCTGTTGACTAAAAATTTCCTGACCATTCAATGTTATACGTTTGAGATTCCATACCATACAAATTTCTGCCAATAGCCATTTTTCAATTTCAGTGGCTGGATGTATTCCAACAGAGCCATATTTTCTGTTTTCCCAAGAAGTATATTCAAGATTGAGTTTTCGCCGCTGTATTTCCCTCATCGATACATAATCAAACATAATATCGTTACAGAGCACGAGGTTATCTGCAATTGTAATATCTTGAAAATTTCCTTTTATCTCTGATAGTATCGATGTATCTTTCGATATTAGCCTTTTCCCAAGAAGCTCCACACAATCAATAACATCAAGTCTTAGTCTTTCATTCTCAGTCATATAGATATACTCGCAATTGCATATTGGATAAATGAAAATCGAGTCTGTAAATCGGACTATTGTTGTACCATTCCATTCAAATCCTAATTTATTCTTAGCAAGAGGTTTTAGAATTTCAATTAACGCTCCTAACTCCTCCGGATCAATAAAGAAATCATTTCCTCCTCTCCACAAGTCTCTACTTTCTGTATGAAGTGAAAATGCGAATGGTCTTGCTTCATTCTGAGATAATAATTTCATTGTCTCTTCTGATAAATCTTGAAAATAAAATTTCTCGTGCCCGTAACAGCCTATTGGATATTTTCGTGTATATTGCAGTTTTTGACGTCTCACAAAACTTGGCTGAAGTATAAAGCTATACATCTATTTATATTTTGATCAAAATATAGTTTATATTTCTTCAACTTCTGAAGGAATATTTGGAATTTCATCCTCGATAAATGTATATTTCTTTCCATTCTTATCAAGTACGATTTTTGATACATCGATTTGATCAGGTGACATGTTCAACACCGTGCCTGGAGGCATACAACAATCTACAAAATCTCCGTTTCTTTGATAAACTACAATTTTTACATCGAGCCAATCTCTCGAGTATGGAAGAAAAATCGTAGTAGATCCTGATTGTATTCTTACTGATTCCCGAGTGTAATTATATTTGATACCTTTCTTCTCAAAGTATAATAGAACATCGTAAATAATTGAATTGGGAGGTATCGAAATCTTGAGATTATTTGTATACCATAGTACGAATAATGTACCGATAATCAATGTTAGAAGAACTGTGAAAATCATTTTAGTATTGATCAATACTTTCTTTATAAGATAGCTTTCTCATAAGTTCTTTTCATAGGGTAGACAAGAGATGGTTGCAAAGTATACTTATAAATTTTATCATCCCATTCTTCCGATTTTAATGGACCGCCGTTTATATCAAGAAGTCTCCATGGTTTGGGAGGTAAGATTTCATCACCATCCCTTTCATAAAAAGATTTTGTGTAGTATTGTGTTCGAGTATCTTTGCCCTCAATCGCGAGACCGTATGCACACCTTGGAGAACAACATTGGTCAATTCCAAGAATAATAGGAATTCCTTTCTCATCTGTTTTGATGTCTATAATAACTTGGAAAGGTTTTGCAAGGAAGAAATCTCTACGACAGTAATTACATCGTCTTTGTATCGCTCCAAGATCCTTATATGTGCTGCAGCAGTCCGTCGCAATTACAGTTCCCGTACCAGACTTATTCTTCACGCTAAAAATATCGTCCTCTTGGGAAGTGCCAATGATTTGGTCGAAATTTTTTTCAGGTCTTATTGTGATACTATTTTGGAGAATTGGCATTTGTACTCGAGAATATTCACCAACTTCGTATTTCTGTTTAATTCTCTCAACATTTACCGAGAGGAGTGAAAACGTTGTACTATGAACAATATTGAGAGACATTTTGAGAATATGAATATATTCTATATAGTCGTTAAACAGAGACATTGCTCTCTGTATTCGATTTCGAATCGTCATTTTTATCGACTTCTGTACATTCGAATGTTGCAGGAAAAGCTGAAGACCAATCAATATCGGGTAAAATAATACGTAAATGAAAAATTATAACTTCTCCTTGTTTATATTTCATGGTTATTTGAGTAGCTAAATCTGGTTGTATACTCGACGCGAGATTTTGGTCAACACAAATAAATCCCTTCATTGTACAAAATTGAATTAGTTTTCTTCCTCTCTCGATGGATTTTGAAAGTGTTGTATCGTTATGGGTAACAGAATAGTGATCCTGAAAAATTGCAGCTTTTATATTTTCAATATGACTTTCAAAAAAAGTATATGCATCTTGCGCATTATCCCAGAAACAATAGGAATATCCTTGTGCATCTTTATAAACTTTTCGATCTTCGATATCAATATGACCAAGATGTGCTGATACAATTTGACTTCCATACCGAAGAATAATACCCTCTTTTATAATACATTTGCTTTCCTCAATTGAAAATCCTATGTTGTAATACATTCCATTAATTGATAATTGTATGATTCGAACTCGAGTTAATATTTCTGCGTTCTCATCGATAAACTCTTGGTCAATGACAAGAGGTATATTTTTATTTTCACGAGGTATCCACTTCGTAATATATGGTTTTTCACGTCCAACTGAAATAAAATTTACAGGAATTTCAAATTTTCTTTTTTCATTCTCATGAATTATACTGCGAACTAATAAATCTAATGCGGTAACATTGTTCTGCTCTTGGAACATTGAATCTTTAAGACGATGACATGTTCTCACCATTGGTAAAAATTTTTCACATGCGCCATCTACACCATATCTTTGGCTTAATTCGTTAAAATCGATGCAAATTGTGAATACATAACCATCTCTTTTCCATTCAATCAAAGTATTTGACATTTAAAATAGTATATTCGTACTCTTAGAAATAATATGACGATACGAGGACTGTGGGATTTTTTACGTTCAAAGTGTCCACATGTATTCGAGACAATTCCTTTAAGTAGTCTGAAAGGGTTGAGAATTGCTATCGATGCTGGAACGTGGATGTTTCCACTCAGACTTCGTGCGAAGAAAGAAGTTGTGAGAAAAATGGATATTGTAGTAAACGATGTGAACCAAGATGATGTTGATAAAGAATGGAAGACAATAATTCTCTATGAGCTCTTTAAATTCTTGAAATATGGAATTACTCCAATTATAGTGTTTGATGGTCCGTCACCTCCAGCAAAAACAAGAACAAAGGATAGTAGAAACGATGACATGAAGAAAAAAATAGCTAGGATTACTCTTTTGAAAGAAAAACTTCGTAATAACAAAGATCGATTGAGAATCTCAGAGTATGATGTTTTTGAGCTTCGCAAACTTGAAGGTCAAGTAAACGAAGTAACGCAAGAATCAAAGGAAAAAATGATGTTTTTTCTCAAGAGTATTGGAATACCTTGTCTGGTTGGTGGAAATGGTATGGAGGCTGAGAGATTAGCATCTGCACTAAACCGATGTGGTATTGCTGCAGCTGTCTACTCGAAGGATGGAGATTGTCTTGTTCATGGTGCATCCATGTTAATACGAGAAGAGGGTCTTGCGAGAGATATCACAGAGACATCACTCGATGGCACGATTTCAAAAGTTGGTAAGGAACCAACTTTTGAAATCGTGCAACTTGCCAACATTCTCGAGAGTCTTGAGTGTACACAACAAATGTTCAACGATATATGCATTCTTGCAGGCTGTGACTATAACCTGCCTATAACAAAGCTCACGATAACACAGGCGTATCCTAAAATAAAACAATATGGATGCATCGAGAATATTCCTTATACAGCTGCTGAATGTACGGAAACACACAAACTTGAATTATATACATGTAGAAATCTCTTCGAGCATATTGATTTCACACTTATGTTTGATGTCGAATTATTCGCCCGTAGTTTGAATCTTACTCGAGATACACTCACGAATAAGGCAGCATTTAATATATTCTACGATTTGACATATCTCGGTGTCATCATGAATAAAGAAAGTGGAGTATCCGGATTGTACGATAATCTATGTAATCTTTACATTAACATGCCTGAGCCATCGAATTACAACAATCGAACTCAAATCATTTACAATGGAACCATTTCTTATGTTGGTGATACGCCACTGAAAGGAATTGTTTCATCGAAACCTCAAGAAATTTCTTTCTGTTAAAAGTTATGATCATAACTTTACACAAAATCACTTATCTTCATAGCGTCCTGTTTTTTTCTATCATAGTGAATAATAAAAAATTCAAACAGCGTCCCTAATACGAGAGCCACAATAATAACCTGCAAAAAACCTGTCACAACCGTTCTCATTTCCCTGTTTGGAATTTCTCGAGAAATCCAATTGCAATATCCTTCGCTCATAAAGAAAAAGAATGTCATAAGTATGACGAAAGTAATAATTAAAATTGCAATCCACGTTGGAGCTCTTGGCTTTTCGTATTTTTTTTCGCGTTTCATTCAACAATTTTAATTATCGTTAAAATAAAGTATAAATCAAATCGTTTTGATATGAAAATGAACGTACCGAAAACGAACGTACCGAAAAGTGATACCGTGCAGCCGTGGAATTCATGGCAAACACCACCCTCTTTTTCTACACCTTCGAATCCATCAGCTGAGATAGCATGGGGAAAGAAATTAGAATCGCCTGTTTGGAAGCCTCCTATGCAAGAAATAAAGGAAAAGTTATCACTACCATCTTCATATCAACATCTCTACGTCATAAACGATAATATCTCAGTGTATCAAGATCCAATTGGAAATTTTTTATGTGTGTTAGGAGATGATAAGATTTTACTCCAATCACCTGCTCAATTCGATAAGGCATTTGAAGAATTGAAGAATAATTTTTTTCAAGTTTCAATACCATATACACGCGGTATTGCGATTGATATGAATGGCAAAATGCACATCATGATAAAATCTCAAGATAGTATTATTGAAGCTTCTTATTCATCGAGTCGTCATCAAAAGATATCTGTGTATCCAATTCTATTTCAAACAGATATCATCGAAGATACCGAAACAGCCATTGAAAGCACTGAAAACGTTTCGATTGCGATATCGAATATCATCCAGACAAATTGTTCAAATGAAGCAGATGCTCTCGAAAAATACCATGAAGATATGAAGAACATATCTCCTGTTGCGGAAAAAATTTATCATATACTCGAAACACTTACAAGCTTTTCCCGTATATATCACGAAATCAATGCATTATCTTACTCACCAAATACTTTACCGAGGTCAGAAATACAGAATAATCTTTCGACAATAAATCAGATGACTTTCGATATTCTATCGATTGGTAATACGATGAAAAATATTAACGCTGATATTGAAAATGCTTTATCTCGGTTAAGGGATATTTCAGTTGAAATAACTCGAATTCATAAAGAACTGAATCATATGGATTCAGTGTAGTTCAAACTGAACAGTTTGAAATTACTTGAAAAGATTGATTGCCTTCTTTCCAATAATAGTGTTTGAAAGCATTAAGATTGTGTCAATCGGAGTCTTTAACAATTCATCATAATAACTCAATGTATCCTCAATGATTTCATCAGTGATCCAATTTGTGATATGATGTGGATTGGAATTCTCAGAGTATAAGGGATAGTTTGTACCTAGTATTTTCTTACTAATATCACATTGTGGAAGAACGATTGGAATGCGTTTCGAGGCAGCGTCTGCAATCATTAAAGCGTGTTTTACAGATACAGACTTTAAACAACAAATGAAATCGTCAGTATCGACGTCATCAATTCCATTGAGAGAAATGAATTCTGATTGATTTACCATGTTTACAGCTACCCTTTGATCTTTCCATTCTTCGAACGAAAAAACTCTTTCTTGATTTTCAAATAAATGGAAATCGATGAGAGTTACTGTTACGTTTTCTGGAATCATATCGTATATCTCTTGTGTATAAACGTATAGTCCAATGCACATTGACATACTTACTTGAAATTCCTTCTTACATAACATTTTTCTAACATCTTGCGGATCAAAACTTTCAACGATTCCAATCCATGGATGAAGAATACAGATATTTGATTTACAAAAATCCCTTATCGTGGTTAATCGAAGATTAATTCCTCCCGTTGTAGTATAATCATATAATTGTTCAGCAAAATCTTTATAAAATGCACCAGTATAATCACCTACTGAAAACGTAAACTTAAAATCGTCATCATAGATTCTTTGAATTTCATTGTCATTATATGATTCATCAATGAAAGACTTACAATGTGGTGCCCATGAAATAAAGGAATTTAATCTCTTCGTAGCATCTATAAGAGTGTGTGAAATAATTTCGCGATTTTTCCATATTTCAAGGATCGATTTCTTTTCATCATGACGGCTGAATAATTCCTTCAATCCACATTGATCGCAAAGGTTTCGTATTTGAAGATTTGAACATCCAATCAGCATGAATGGAATTGCAGATGCAAAAATCATGTAAAGAATATTCGTTCGTACTTCACCGTTGATAATTATCATACTCGACTGTGAAATGCAATCGAGTATTGAACCAGCATTCATGGTCGATGTATTCACCATCTTTACCTCCATATTGAGAGTTTTGGCAGCTCTCAATGCTTTATCAGTATCGGTGTTTCCAGATCGATTAAAAATTGAAACTCTGTCAGAATGCATATTTTCTTTTTGACATATTATGGTTGGAAAGGGACAGTAATTCACGGCTCCCGTGCCATAAATTTCTTGCAATCGAATAATTTGTTTAAAATCAAAAACAGTGCAGAAAATTCCCTTTTCGCTTATAAAGTAATTCTCAGAATATTTTGTAACTTTTCCTAGACCAATTTTTTTCGTAGCGACTTGCAAAGAATAACAAATCATTTTATATATTAAAATAAAATCGATGAGTGTAAAGATTGAAAATGTTAAAATCTCAAGCAGGTCTGGGCTTGAAAAAGAGAGTGTTAGTATGAGAGGTGTAAAGGGTGATAGAGGTGACAAAGGGGAACAAGGGTCTCGTGGAAAACCTGGGGAGAGAGGACCTCCTGGTAAATGCTGTGATATTGAGAGAGGGGAAATGCCCCCAGTTCGAGTGATACAAAAGGGTGGTTTGAGAAGAATTGAAAAAGATGATACGGTGATAATCATAAACTCGAAAGAATCTGTTAGCTTGAGCGTTTCTGATATTCACGATCGAAATAATGTAGAGGATGAAGATAGTTATGTACATCTTAATATAATCACAATATTTACAGGAAAATATGATGTATTACATTACCTCGAACTCGATGAAATTTTTCCATTGAAACATAATCGTAAATATACACTTTATCGTATTCAAGGTGAGTGGAATTTATGTATTTAAGTTACATTTATATAATGCTATATAAAAATGGAATCTACTCCAAGTGAAATTCTTGGTGTTCTTGGACAATTTCTTCGTATAAAGGACATATTGAGTCTTGCATCAAGTAATAAGAATTTTCGAGAAATTTTCTTCAAACCTGAAATCAATTCTCAATTCGCTGATTACTATGGCTTTCCTTACGGATTAAGTTTCGTTGAATTAAAAGCCTATGAATTGATGAGTTTGGATGATAGAATTACCGAAGCTGCAAAAATTGGAGATAAAAGGATAGTGAAAAAAATTATTGAGTTTGGCTCAAAGAATTTTAATAAGGCAATGTTTGCCGCAGCAGAAGGAAATCAAGAGAGGATGATAGATTTACTAATAAGTTATGGTGCAGACGATTTTGAATCTGGAATGGCATTTGCTGCATTAGGAGGTCATGAAAATATCGTGGATAAATTTCGAAGTCTTGGTGCAGAAAATTTTAATCGAGCTATGGGATATGCTGCAAGAGGTAATCACCCGAACTTAATGGATAAATTTATTACACTGGGTGCAAACGATTATCGCTTAGTAAATTCATGGGCAGCAGAATATGGACATATGGAGGTGATTGATAAATTAATCTCTTATGGTCAGATCGATGTCAATCGAGTTATGGCATTCGCATCATATGGCGGACATCTTGATATTATCGATAAAATGTTGGATTTGGGTGCAAATGATTATAATCTTGCTTTGATGCGCGCGGCATCTGGCTGTAGAATAGAAATCGTCGACAAGATGATTAATCTTGGTGCTACACAAACGTTCGATGAAGCCATGATTAGAGCAGCGGAAAATGGTTGTGTAGAAATTGTAAAAAGAATGATAGAGAAAGGAGCTACATTTTTTCTCCCTGCAGCATTTGGTGCTGTTGAAAATGATAAGAAAAATATTGTCGTATATCTAATAACAACAAAAAATTTCGACAATAGTTGGCTTAACAAACTTATGAGAAAATCAGCGAAACATGGAAGAAAAGAAATAATTGAGTTATTGATTGAACATGGTGCATACGATTTTAATAATACAATGTTAAGGGCTGCCGAAAAAGGTCATATTGAAATTGTTGAATTGATGATTCAACATGGAGCGAATAATTTTGAACGTGCAATCAAAACTGCAGCTTCTCATAATCACGAAAATATCGTCAAATTGCTTCAAAAATATTAATTTGTTGTTCAACAAATTTTAGCTGAGTAGTTCACCGACTTTTGTAGATATCTCGCTTGGTGTCAACATTAAAATATTATCGATACTATCTCCTTTATCGTATTTCAATGGTAATCCGATGGTAGCCACGCGATATGCTGCAGATTCAATAGGTTCATTCCACACATCACTGTAAGGAAGGCATTTTTCCATATATCTCAACCATGTAGCTCGAAGTTCATTTAATAATGTTTCCTGGTACGCTCCAGTTCTACGCTTTCCACCTTTCGGCATTTCAAGTGGAAAGAAATGGCGAATTTCATTATCGATATCCTCATCTGATAGAAGACCGTTGAAGTTTAGTTCTGTAATGTTTGAATTAGGAGACATTTTATTTCGTATAATATGTATCCAAACACGTGCGAGAAGCTTCATATTCATGAGATCAAGATCGTGAATCATATTCGCGCGAGATTTTATCAAATCAATCTCGTTTTCATCAATTCCAATTTTAGCGAGATAATTTCCGAGAGAAACTAGCTGTTTCTTATTGCGCGGATTTGCTTCTGTAAACCATTTTTCTATTGGTTGAATTGCTTTCTGATTATTAGAATTCATTGAATATTTTACTATTACAAAATAATATTGATGTCAGGTTGGGGCAAACAGGTTGAAAAAAATGGTCAATTTTCTTCTCAAAATTATGGAATAAGTAATAATGAAAAATATTATTCCTCGAACACGCAATCTCAAATACCTTCCAGCGGAGCACAAACACAACAAGTATTTGGCGGTGCAAAAACATCGTTTTTTGACATTGCAAAAACGAATACTTTTTCATCTTCGACTACTCCAACATGGCAACAACCACCAACTACTCCAACGTGGCAACAACCATCCACTCAGCCTTCAACGTGGCAACAACCATCCACTCAGCCTTCAACGTGGCAACAACCATCCACTCAGCCTTCAACGTGGCAACAACCATCCACTCAGCCTTCAACGTGGCAACAACCATCCACTCAGCCTTCAACATGGCAACAACCATCCACTCAGCCTTCGACATGGCAACAACCGCAAATTTTAAATCAACAAGCTTCAGTAATCGAAAACTTTTCGGTACAGCAGCATCGCGAAATTGTTAGTTTGACAGATAGAAAGACTTTATACAAACTTCAGAAGCATGTACCTAATCCAGTGTCGCCTGGCGGATTTACAGAGGCAAGTATGGAAATTATTAAACATGCACGAAAAGAAAGAAACTTCAAGTATAATGAGAATTTAGTTACTGGATTTGTTGAATCAAATATTGAATATCTTCCACCAATTCGATGTTCTTGTCAACGTCCAGTTATGATCGAAAAGTATGACCTTTTCTACGAGCTTGTTGATCCTGAAGGTCCATATAAATTATCATATAACCAAGCTTTCGATGAAGTTAACGTGAAAAACGAATGTTGTCGACTTACTTTCACTGCACCTCCTGTAATTTCGACTGAGTCTGCTGATTACGATATACGCTATGCTTCCGGTAAAATTAACCCTGAGAGGCAATTGATAGATAAGGAGTCAAGCATTCCGAGTACGATAGGAAATGCTATGGTTTCGACATTCGATACGCGACTCATGAGAGACGCATTACCACAGATTCAATCTTCTTATGAAAGAAAAAATATGACCGAAAACAAAGTTGAATTTAACGTCGATCCCGAATCTCAAATAATTATACCGCCGAATACAGTAAGAATTGCAACATTAAATGTTGGAGGTGAAATGAAAGTTCCAGTCTTTTCGAAACATGTAAATTTGAGAGCACTTCGTAAGAAATAATAAAGTTGAACAACTTTATTAGTCAGAATACGTTTTTTCGGATTGAATCTTTGTAGATAGAAAAGATATGAAAGGCTGCTGAGGTGCACCTTTCAATACTGCCAATTTATGATATATAACTGCTTTTGATATATTTTTTTCTGTACCATCTCCGTTTTCATAAATTCTAGCAAGCTGAAAAAGGGATTTTGCATGGTCTTTCTTACCAGCTTTTTTGTATAATTGTCTAGCTCTTTTCTTATCTTGTTTTATGTTTTTTCCTTCCATGAGTTGCAATGCCAATGCATGACATGCTGACGGGTATTCCTTTTCAACTGAAGCAGATAAATATTTGATAGCTTCGTGAAAATCCTGTTTATTGCCATCTCCCGTCAACAACATAGTTGCATAATTAAACGAAGCGACTGCATGTCCAGTTTTATCAGCTAAATATTTATAATAAATAGATGCCATTGGTTTGTTCACTTCGCCTCCTTCACCATAAAAACACATTCCAGAAAGACTAAGCATTGATTCTCCGTGACCTAACTGAGCACCTGTTCGGAAAAAATCCCTCGCTTTCGTTAAATTTTTTTCCACCAAGATACCTTTTTTGTATATTACTCCAAGTTTGTAACATGCTTGGTCTAAACCTTTTTCTGCTAAATCATGAAGAATTTTTACAACAAGTTCTTCATGACCTTCGATTTTATTTTCATACAAATATTGAACATAGTTATATCCTGCCATCAAGTTACCCATTTCATAGGCGCGAATCCAGTAATTTGTTATCTTATCGTAGTCTTTCTCAAGACCGTACAATCCGAGGTGATATACAGATGCAAGATTGAATAAACAATTTGAATTGTTAAGTTCCACACCCATATTGTAATATTTAATCACTTCATCTTTCAAATCAATCTTTCTGTAAAAATCACCAAGAATCGCACAAGCATCACCATTACCCAATTCTGCACTCTTCTTAATTAAACTTATCCCGAATGACTTTTGTCGTCGATCGGGATATTTACAAAGCACAATTCCTTGCTGCAATAATCCATCAGATTGACACGTACGTTGTCTCTTAGAGAGATTCAAATCTGCTTCTTCGCTCCGTCTCTTCATTTTAAAATTAATCAATTATTTTTACTAATTCATTTTAAGATATTGGACAATATTTTATATCAATTCTTCGAGATGATGATCAAGAGCATCAATTACATTGGAGTGATCATAATTAAGCATATTACTCGAATAACAAATCACAAATGTAATTTTCCCCTTTTTCCCTTTCTTATAAAGACCTGTCAATTGAACCATGTTTTCGTTATCTGTTTCGTTTTTCACTGAGATTTTGTATCCGTGAAAACTTTTTGGAAGATATGTCGTGATGAAATCTACAATCTCTTCATCATCAAAATCTCTATTATCAATAGCTTGTAGATAATTCTTCCCATCTATTTTAACTTTTATTAAAATGTTGAACAGCTTGTCAATATTATCTTGAGATTGTATTTTAATAATCTCAGGAAATTTAATATCAAACTTCTTGCTATCCAAGAAATTTAATTTATTTTGGATGGTCATAAGAAACATATCAAGGTAAGAATATTCATCGTAATCTGTTAAGATTTCAATTCTCTTTTTCGTAAGAAATGGCAGAGCCGCAAGCAAACTTTTACGCATCTCGATTGTGTAAAACTCATTGCCGCAATTTATAAAACAAGATAAAGGAAATTGAATTCCTTGTTTCGTTTCAATACATGTTTCACATCTCGAAAAATTGAAGGTGTTATCATGTGTCATAACAACGGATAAATTTCCTTCCAAAATAGACAATGTTGAAAAAACAACAGTAAATATAATTTCATTATAGATCTCGACATTCATAATAAAAGTTTTACCATTGTAATTTTTAATGACATTTGTTTTGAAATTATCGGGTATATTTCGATATATCCATCCTTCGGTAACATGAATGTAAAGATTTGTGTTGGCTGGAACAGTTTCATCAGGTTTGAGAACTCTTCGTGTCACATATTCGCCATGAACTGAACAGCTTTTCCAATCAAGTTTTGCAAGAATCTCTTTTCGTTTTTCTTCTGCTAGCTTATCGACTATTTTTACAGATTGTTTAGAAGTTAAGATGCTAGTGAGGGATGACATAATCAAATAATTTTTAAATAGTGTAAAACTTAAAAATAATGTTATTTTTGAACATAAAATTATATTTTAACTTATGAAATGGAGTCATTCGAGAGTGATTTGCTATTCGAGCTTGCCAAGTTTATGTCCATCAAAGATATTCTTGCAGTAGCAACCACAAATCTCGAGTTTCAGAAAAAGTTTCTCGATCCTCGAATGAATGAAGCTTTAGCGATAGAATTAGGATTTCCTTTTGGTCTTTCACTGAATGAACTCAAAGTTTATGAAAGTAAAAGCTTAAATGGAAGACTTCTCTCTGCATGCGTGATGAAAGATATGAGATTGATACGTAGGCTTATTGAATTAGGTGCGAATAACTTCGATGAATGTATGATTCAAGCAAGTAGACTCGGTCATATTAAAATAATAAAGTTTATGATCTATGAAGGAGCGACGGACTTCAAAGAAGCAATCGCTCAGGCAATTATGAATAACCATGTCAAAATTGTGGAATTGTTATATGATCGTGTTGACAACTTCGAAGAGATTGACCTTGATGAATTAGGTATATTTGAAGCTGCCGAGAATGGAAATAAAGATGTGATCGAATTTCTTCAATCGAAAGATTATGTTATACACAATGTGTCCATTCTTGATTCAGCTGCATATGGAGGTCATCTCGATTTAGTGAAATACATGGTAAGTCTTGGAACACCAATTTCAGACATTGCACTTGAAAATGGTATTCAAAGCGGAAATATCGAGTTGGTAAAATATTTCGTAGAGCAAGGCGAGAATGATTTTAATTATATTTTGGACGTGGCAGCTGAGTATGGACACGTTGAAATCGCAAAGTATGCGATTGAAAGAGGTGCTGCGAACGTAAATGAGGCATTATGGGATTGCATTAATAATGGTACAGAATACAAAGAAATTATTCGTCTCTTAATACAGTACGCGACAGATAAAGAAGCAATCAAAGCTGCTCGAGATGAGCTTTAAATATATGTTCGTATATTTTTCTGTAATTATATTCTTCTTCAAATTCAATAATTTATACTCATCTTAAGTATTGTATCTCATTGCATCTCAAAATTATTCCTATTTCTATTAAACTCACTCTTTCAAATGTATCTTTCGAAAGAAATAACTGACAATCTTCGCGAACTCGATCCAACTCTCGTAGCACCCATTGAAGTTTGGAATGCGGCGAATGAAAGACTCAAGAATGAATCGATTGAAACTGTAACGAGAACGATGGGATTCGATGTAAAGGATTATGATAGAATGCTTGTGGCAGGCCAAATTCTTATGATTAATCTCTGCAACAATACACCTTCCAATGTTCATGCTTATATCGAAAGAACAGATGATTCATTGAATAACGAAACGATTGGATTTCTTAATAAATTCAAAAATGAGATCGATGGGCTTCTTATTCTATTCGATTGGACAAATTATCGATACGATTACTTGTCCGCAAATTCCATGATTAAGTTGTATCTCTCAAAACTGCAATACATGGGAAAGCCATTCGAAAAGCCATCGACCATGTTTATGAGAATCTGTGCACAGATTTATCATGATAAAACATTTGAGGAATTTCGTGATGCATTTGTTCCAATGGCACTCGGTAAGTATACAGTTGCAAGCGCTGCATTACTGAACGCTGGATTTCACAATCCTCAAATGGCATCTTGTTTTACTACTGTTATTGGAGATACTCGACTTGACATTTACTCAGGACTTGCAAGAGTTGGTGAAATCAGCGCAGGAAAGGGTGGTATGGGCTTAACAGTCACGTCAATTCGTCACTCTGAAATTAAGGGAAATGGAATGTCGAAAGGATTAGTTCCAATGTGTCGTCAATACGACAACATTATTGACTATTCAAAGCAGGGGCGGGCAAGAAATGGTGCAATGACTTTATTTGTGTCTCCATGGCATATTGATATACGGGAATTCATCCAATCTCTCGATGAGTCTGTTGGAAAGCATGAAAATCATTTAAGTCACACAGATATTTGCGTATGGATGCCTTGGATATTTTGGGATCGAGTAAAGGAGGAAGACGGAAAATGGACACTTTTTTGTCCAAAGTATGCACCAAAACTTCTTGCATTACATGGACATGAATTCTCAAAGCAATATGAACTCTACGAGAATGATGATACCATTCCATCAAGATTTAAAGTAACGATTCTTGCTCGAGACTTATTGAGATTAATATCAAAGATGTGGCAGAAAAAAGGCAAACCATTCATTATGAATGGAGACTCGGCAAATTTTAAGTCGAACCATAAACATGTCGGATATATTCCAGGCTCGAATTTATGCCTTGAGATTGTAGAGTATATTGACGAAGAAACAATCAATGTTTGTAATCTCACTTCGCTTTCATTATCATCCTTTGCAAAGCTTTCAAAAGAAACAAAAACGTGGAACGATGTAATCGAGAATTACGATTTCGAAGGATTTGCTCATACTGTACGTATTGTCGTAAAAAATCTTAATAATATGATTGATGTAAATTATTCTCCGTTATCTGCTCTTTACAATCATTGGGCGAAGATTACAACAGGTGAAGCTTTGAAAGATCGATTACGTGATCCTATTCTCAATGCGAATGATAAATATCGCTCACTTGGAATTGGAGTACAAGGATTATCTACCATGTTTCAAAAACTCGATTTATCCTATATGGATCCATTTGCAAGAAAACTCGATGAAACCATATTTGCTTGTTTATATTTCAATGCAATTGCGGCAAGCATTCAAGAAGCGATATACAACGGCGTTTGTAAAGCTCATATCGGATCTCCAGCATCTTCTGGTAAATTTCAATTTGATTTATGGAAAGAAGAATGGGAAGTGAGGTGGGAAGGTAAGGGATGTCACACTGTTCCTACAGCAGACGCCTTTACACCTGTTAACCCTTCTGATTGGGGGCAAAAAAATATTACTTTAATAGGTGAATATGGTGAAGTATATGTAATCGAACCTTCATGGAATTCTTTGAGAGAGGCTATGATTCTCTATGGTATGAGAAATAGCCTTCTTCTCGCACTCATGCCAACAATGAGTTCTGCAAAGCCATTGAGAAATTCTGAAACTGTCGAATTGCACCCATCGAATATTTATTCTGCTGATGTTGTGTATGGAAGCTATCCTGTTGTGAATTATCTGATGGTAAAGGATTTCAAAGAATTGAATCTCTGGGATGATAGAATTGTGAATCATATTATCGTAAATGATGGACATATTGACAAAGTTGCAGAATTCTTGGTTCAGACTGGTAAAATTGAAGCAGACTCTGATGTTCATCGAAGAGTTCTTCATCTTCAGGAAAAATACATTGGAATGATGAGATTACGACCAACGCTCGTAAAAGAATCATCATTCCGTAGAAATAAATACATCTGTCAATCATCATCTTCGAATGTTTGCATCGAAGACGCGACTATTGAAAAATTAGAATCTCTATTTATGATCGATGGCGAGTATGGAAATAAAACTGTTCAATATTATCTCTATCAAAGGTCACAGGTAAGAAATGTCACGTTAGCAGAAGTCGAGAAAATTCAACCAATGTGTACAGATGGACTATGCTGTACTGCTTAAATTAAAATTATTGTTCGATAATTTAAATGGTGAATACATTCATTACGTCAAACGATGCTGTTACGTGTGCGAGAAATCTTGACGATCGTAGACTAAATAAGCAAGCAACGGAATGCATGCAACTTGTTGATGCCTTAGAAAAAGGTACCGGATATAAGAATCATACGGCAACAAAAATGTGGGTTGGTTATGTTCCAGCTCTTAAGTACTACACAAACGTGATGATACGAGAATGGATAGGACGAGGTAAAAATAACACGCGTCCTTACTATAATGTCCATCAAAATGAAATTGTATGGCCATGGTGGTGGAATTGGACAGATTTACATCTCACACATAAATGCAGTTTGCTACGAAAAGATCCTGAATACTACTCGAAAATCTTTCACCTTCAAGATCATGAAAAAAGATACATGGAAATTGGTTATTTGTGGCCAAGCGAGGTGACTGACTATCTCATACCTCGATACAACATACAAAACATGAATCAGTTAATTTCTGTGCTTCAATCTCTCGATAGCTACAATTTATGTTCACCGATTGGTCAAGGAGCGCCAGCGAATTATCGATGGTCTCGAGAGCAAGTTGAAAAGTGGATAGCAAACCCTACTGTAAACCCAAAAACTAATCGCAAAATATCATCTACATCAAAGTCTGGTGCTTATCCAGATCTAGTTAAAGCTGCCAAGATATATGGATATGTTATTTAAGTATACAATGATCATTGTATAAAAATGGCTGGATTTAATGCAACAACACTCGGAGAATTTCAAGAACAGTTGAATACATATTTGAGGCAATGTCCAGAATGGAAAAATATCACAATACAAGATTTTCAACTTACGCCTTGCGTGAAGCAAAGAATGAAACCGTAAAGAATGAAACCGCAAAGAAAGAAAGAGGTTTCACTCGTAGATATCGCTTGTATATTCGGATGTGTAATATTTCATGCTTTTCTTACATGGGCTCAAATGAAACTCAATTTTTAAAATGTACTTATTTCGATCGAAATAAAATGCATATTCATTGCTGCCTAATCTTCTTATTTGCTTCTTGTCCCGAATCATCGCTCTTCCTCTTCAAGAATTTCTTCACTACTTTATCTCCGCATCGAATATTGAGAAGAGTTTGATTCTTTCTCTCTTCGAGTAGGAAGGGATAATTTCTCTGTAAGCAATTCAATGTTTCATCATATGGTTTAAATTCTCTCAAATATCTTCTTATTAAGTCAACGCGAAATCCTCTCTTTGACTTATACCTTGCAACATACTGAATCAACACGTGCGTACATGGTACATAATGAAGAAAAAAATCAAGTATATCACTACTTTGTTTTTCATTTTTATATTGTTTTCCATAGTGCTTTATCAAGCCTTCGTAGGGAGTATTATATTTTTGATGTGCTTCCGTAAAAGCTTCTGGATTTTTATCTAGATAGTACTTTGATCCATCCATATAAAACAAAATATCAGAACTTACATATCTACCAATTAAATCATTATCTATTATAAATTTGACGTATTCAAAATTTGGTTTTTCTACTGTAAGATACATCCAGTAATCTCCAGAAAGATTATATTTCTTGCATTTCTCAAGGAATAACATGTCAAAAGGAGACATGTATGGAAGATCAAAAACATCTTCTTCAATCTCATCTTCTCCACAGAAAACATGTCCATGTCGAATACAAATTGGATTTGAAAATTCAAATGAAGTATCTCCCCAACATCCTTCTTTGAATCTTATGACGAATTTTTTGTAAACCATGCCAAGCTCAATAAAACATCTTAGAAATTCTTTTCCTCTCTTCATGACGTAGGTATTAATCTTAAGATTTTCAATCGATATGACCTGAGACATCTCCTTCACGATCTCGAGATCGTATTTTTCTATGATAGGAATTATTTTTTCAGGATCTCTTTCTAAGCAATTCTTATACTGAAGAATAAGGGAATCTGATTGACGAAGAAGAGCTTCAAAAAACATATCTACAGAGATGTAGCCATCTTGAAATAACTTTTTCCCAAAATCTACATTTGTAATATCGTCACGGTAAATATAGGGAAACGAGTATCCGCGATAAAGAGCATATTGAAGTAACTCATAACATTCAAGTCGACAACATGCTCTACATACAATGCCATTAACATCACTTTGAGAAGAAATAAAAGACGAAATAAAATTAAATCCGAATTTTCCCATAGCAACAGTTACGAAATCTATACTTTCTGTAAAGTCAGATCGTGAAATTAATTCTTTTATTTCCTGTTCATTCATGAGAGGGATACATTGCGTACAAAAAGTATCGAAACCTTTGTTATACACATGAATATATCTTTTTTGACAGTCAACATTCAAACATGAAATAACTAAATCCTTGTTACATCCTTGAATTGCCCCATCGAAGAGCTGAAATATAGGATCATACTTATTATATAAGAAACCTAGTAAGAAATAATTTACTACTTCTTTATTACCAGATATTCCTGCAGCAACAGCTGTATCCATCGGTAAACCATAGTATAAGATGTTCAGGACCATCAAATCATAATTTCCATCAAGAGCTGATTGGTAAACAATTGAAGTTCCTTTAAAGGTACTTTTTTCTCTTTTTCGAAGTATTTTACGAAATCTCTTTGAGATCAAACGTGATGTCGAGGAAGTGCTTTTGTCAGTGAGTTCGAAAACATATCGAACTAAATCATCAGGTAATGTATCCATTTAAGTTACATCTTATTATTTTTATTTAACATAATACCTTAAAATAATAAGATATAACTTAAATGGATTACAATGCGAAGGAATTCATCCCAAGAAGAGGAACCCAACAAAATAATAGCAATCCTCCTCGAGGAAACACAAATAGTAGAAGCGGAAGTGGAAATAGCAGTAATTCATCAAACGAACGAAGAAATAATAGGAATAATACTTTTTCTCATGATACTCTTAATAACAACAATAATCGTTGTAATAACAATGGTAGTAAATCCATTGTAAATAAAAGCTCTCAGTCGACAACAATTCGTCCTGCATTTCTTGAAAAGAAGAAAGAAAATCCTCCAGCGAAGAAACGAATATATACAAAGGTTGAAAAGCACGAGGATTATGAGAAATTTCTACTATGTATCGGAGATGCTTCCGAATCATATATTAACGGTGAAGATGATTATCCTGAGAATTACAAAATTCTTCTTGAATGTATGAATAAATATCGAGAAAAGCATGGATATTATCCATATACTCTATTTACGGATTGCTCTGACGCATTCTACGAGTACATCGCAAAAGAGGGTGTAAATAAAAAAGTTGAAAAACATCTCCATCATTATGTTTCACTGTGTATACGAAAGAAAAATGGCTTTGAATGGAATAAGCTCAAAGATTTCATTTCAGAGGAGAAGCGCGAAAAAGAATTGTATCTTCTTGACGTTGAAGACTCTCAAGCTTTGATTGATGCATCGAATATGGGATCGAAAGATTCGCGTCTCGAGGGTACAATTCGGAATATACAAAGACTCATTCGAGGAGAGAAGACTGAAAAAGTTTCAATTGATTCATTTCGAGGTATGAAAGAAATGTTTTTCTACGATCAAGATGAAGAGACATCATTCGTGAGATGGAATAGTCACTGTGTTCTTGAATATACAATAGCGAAGCTTAGAAATAATGCTCCTGATTTTCCAACGTGTATAAGAGATGGTATTGATTTCTTCATATTTGGTGACAATACGAGATGCTTGAGTAATGAAATACTCGAGAAAAAACAGAAAATTCTTGATTGGAATGCTGTAGAAATGTACGATTACGACACCTTATATAAATTAAGTTGCTTAACGAGACCATATTTACAAGGCATTCTTATTGAGAAGAGAAATCCTGATTTCTCGATTCTCAAGTTTTTAACATTCCGTGAAGGAAATGATAATGGAAAAACGAGGAAACGTATTTATGAGAATGTTGTCAATACACCATTGAAACCTCTTCGCCAAATTTTTGCTCTCCTTTCATCAATTTCATCCAAGAAGGGAAGAGAAATACTTGAAGGTTTTATGTCTCTCAAGCTCGAGGATTTGACTGTTGAAGAAGTGAGGAAGTGGTATCAAAACATTTCGATAAAAAGTGACACGGATGCAGTGAAAGATAGCAATATTACCGAATCTGACTTACAGAGATTTCTCGACTTTGAAATCGATATTCCTGCGGTTGAACTCTTCTGTCGAGATTTCTTGACTACTGAGAAGGATCGTATACAAAAAGCTCACAGTATTGGCAAATATCAAATATCTCAAGATGCAACGATAATACAAAGCATTGAAGTGTAAAAGTAATATGTTCATATTACAAGCGAGTAAAAATAATTTTGTAAAATATTGCAAACCGTAATGTTGAGACAAGAATACCATACTGTATGTGGAACGTACGCCGCGAGTCTTGCAACAAACAGACAACCATTTTATGCTGAGGAAATGAAATCAATGGTGCGCAGCGAAGTCAATATGAAATACTCGATTTTTGAATCCGATATGAGCAATAAAGTCAAGTCTATTGTTGAGAAGTCTCTACCATCAGCAAAGTCATCATTAAGAGATTTTCTTAATGATTCAGTGAAAATGCGAACAGTAGAGAACGAAATAATTGAAAATGTAAGCAATCGATTAATCACAGTAACGAACAATGTTCTCATGCAAGCAGTTGCAGATCCTGCTTATAACTCTGTCATAAATGCTCATCTTCAACACTTGAATAATATTTGTTCTCAATACAAAGACATATCAATTTCGAATGTGCAGAAGCTAATGGATCAATTGTATCAAGAAAAGAATGAAGCAATACAATCAATAAAAAATGACTATGAACGTGAAATCAAGTTATTGAAAAACGAGATACTTCAAACAAGAATTATAGAAAATAGATTAATGATACATCAGAATGATGTAAATGACTTGTTTCCGTTGTTTGCATTCTTAGGTACTATGTCAGCATCCGCCCTCATAATATGTATTTACTCAAGATAAAAGTAAAATGAACATTTTACTAAATTAGAACATGGAGTCTCTGGCTGGATATAATGCACCCATTTTTACAATTTTAATTTATCTTGATATCCCAACGATAGAGAAATGTATAAGAGAAAATATCAACTCTTCCGAATACCCATTTCCTCATTCACTTTCAAGTAGAGTAAATGAAATTGTAACGTCCAAATATTTCATCAATGGTCTCTGTGAAAGGTTTAATATGCAAGAAGTAGATTCATATCATGAATTCATAAAAGTATGGCTCAAGAAGCGTTTATTTCATCGAGAAAATGAGTTGACTGTAATATTGCAATATTACGAGAAACAATTTCGTCTTACGAAGGCACTAAAGAAAGCAGCAAAATATTCTCGTTTTGACTTTGTTGATCATATTTTAAACGAGAAGAGATTATGGTGCTCTTATCGTCATATTCGTGCCGTTAGTCTAGGCTGTTGTTGGTCGAAGAAGAAAGTTGATTCATATCTTGAATATCTTTACGTAAAGATATTCAATGAAAGTCGCTATGTAGAATCTATAGAAAGAGATATTTCCGATCATTGTAAAACTCGAGCTACAATTAAGAAATATGAGAGTAGCGGGTATGCAATCGAGAAAGATATCTTTCTCGATTGCATTTTTGTTAATCAATGTTGGGATGTAATTCGAATGAATATGGAGGAATTAAAGGAAGATCGAATTTCTCTTCCGGCAGCTTGTATTGATCAGTGTGATGATGAAATCTATCGAAATCAAGATCTCATACCAGAAGATTTGAGAGAATGCGTCGACATTACAACAATTGAAGAAGCACTCTATGAGTTATCTGAAAACCCATTTAGTGTAAAAAGCTTGAAATTGTTTCATATAACTCCTGATATGATGCAAGAAGACCATCCTCTCTTTTTCGTAAACGATCGAATTCAAAATATTTCAGATGTAGAATGGCTTAACGATAATGGTTTTGAAGATAATGAGGAACGAGACTTTCTTGACTTTATTTTAATGTACAAGAACAATAAAGAAATTGATTCTGAAGATATGCCATTGTTCGCAATAGATTATTCTCCAATAGATGAAGAATGTATGCATCCGGAAAGATGTACTGAATTTGTCATTTGGTGTCTTGAAAATCAACTACATAAAAACACAAAATTTCGAGATCGTGTGTACACGAATTTGAATTATGTTTTTGAGCTATTGTTGTCGATGGATGGATTCTGTGATTATAATATAGATATCGACTGGTACGATCCATTATCAATTCAGTATTTCTGTGAAAATCATTTGAATAAATTCTCAATATTCACGGGTTCAAAAGATGAACTCAAAAAAAGATTATTAAATCGAGTTGTAGGCGATGCAATGATGGTAGAGTATGTCCTCGCAATATAATTATTACACACACGTGCAATAGTAATTCAGCATATTTGAAATGATGCAAGTATTCGAGAAGCTAGAGGCAGAAAACCAAGATGAGAATTGTTGTTTATACTTCATGGAAAAATGCATGCTTGCTGTGAACGGTACACCAAGAGACTACGAGAAAACAGAATTCTTTGACGAAGAATATAACAAGGAAGAGTATATCAAATGGTTTCAACGTGTATGTAATCCTTCAAAAAGACCGATCTTTATCTCGATTGCAAACTCGAGCGGTCATGATAAAATTTTTGATCATGCTTTTACGTTATTTCAAGATAATGAAAAAGTATATCGAGTTGATTGCTATGTTGATGAGTATAAGCCTAGAATTACAGAATGGAGAAGTTGGAAAGAAGATATGGAAAAGCTATTGAGAATACCTCCAGGAGAAGATAGAGTCAGTTTATATAATAAGATTTTTGGCGTAAATGAGAATATTCATCGAGATACTGAATTCGAAATGGATGTGGAAATTCATCATTGAAATACTATGTACATAGTATTATTGTTTTGTTGAAGTACAAGCAAATATTTGAATATTTTTACAATTCATCGATAATCCTAAAATATCGATACTATCTTTTGACTGTCCTATTGCATTAAAATTTGGTAATTTATTTTCAAGAATATCAAGTAGTTTGTCTTCAAGATCATGACCTATTCCTTCGTAGACAAATTCGTATGTACCCCAAAAATATCCATGTCGATTACGATCCCAATCAAGTACAAAAACCTTTCGATTTTTGTACGTTAAGGTAAACATACAATCATCTTCCAAACTCTCCATTTTTATGATCCAAAATGTACTCCTTATATCAATGCATTTAAAATATTCCAAGCCTTATCATTATCACATTTATCTTTGCGTACGAGATATAAATCAGCAATGAGCGAAATATTATTCTCGTACGCAAAGATATCGCTCAATATTTCGAGAACATTTACAGTGTAAGAATTACTTTCCATTTATAATTCGTTTAAATTATGTTATAGTTTTAGGACTCAATTTCGACATTTCTTTTCATTCTTACTTAATAAATTTCTCCTTTTTTATGATAATGAAGAGCATGATATCTACAATATCCGCATTTAACTACTTTCTTACTACAATATTTATTCTTACTTACTGAATAATGTCGACACTTATACGAGAAATAGCCTTCACCTACATATCGCTTATTTTTACGCCATTCCTTCGAAGCAGAATCGAAATCGATATTCACTTCAAGTTTATTCATTTTGTACAAAATGAATTGAATTTTAAGCCGGTACGAAACAAATTTCGTAGTCTGGAAATCTATCTTGATATTTTTGAACTCGATCTAGCCACGTAATCATCTTATCATAATAAATAATTTCTCTACAATGATTACATGAAGAAAAATTTCCAACATGATTCTTCGACAAATTTTGATTCGTATGTTTTGTATCAATATTTGAGAATCTTTTATGGATTAAATAGCAAATAAATGGATTACTATAATAGTTGATAATACCACGGGGATGATACTCAATTGTCTGCGAGCTCACTGTTGCAACTATTTTCTTCGTGTAATAAGTAAAGAGTCCAAGAGGTGTTACGTGCTCTACTCTCTTTCCATCTTTGATCTCGATTCCTTGCATACAAATTGATAAATCAAATCCTGAGATACAACGATATGGTTCGAAGTTCTTAAATATGATATCGTGATCATCATCAACATTATAACTATCTCAATGATTTTTTTCTTTTATCCATATATCCACATCACTTTTCCATTCTTTCTCATATACACTCTGACATACTTTTCCACCAGTCACGAAACAATCAGCGTAAGGAATCTCAAGTGAAGGAAAGTTTAAGTTTGTGCATGTCAGGTGCATCGGAATGGATGTGTAAAAGAATTTTGGTAGAGCTGCGTTCTTCACAAGTTCATTGAATACACGTGGATCGTCTTTCAATTCTTCCATATTTCTTCTAGTCCCTAAATGTGGTCGATATTTTAACACCTCATTCTCAGTCTTCTCTAAACATTTCATAACGATTTTTGTTAATACCTCTTTACTCAAAACAGTACGAATGAATGACTTACATAGTCTTGCGAGAGAAATTATTGAATCGATATCAAGTATATGCGTAAATATATAAATGTCGATATCTTGACTCACTATATACTGTCTCTCATCCATTTTATAAATCGATTGATTTATTTTAAGACGATTCGCGGTATGTTGGAAATCTTTTACAGATTATGTTATGAAGCTCTTTCTTCTCTTCCAAAGTAAAATTTGAAAAATGTGTTATACTCACAAGTATTCCATCGAAGGGTGTATATTTACAAGTTTCGATGCAGAATTTGAAAAGATCAAAATTTGCCCAATTTCTCAATAAATATATATCATGTGTTGATATTTGATTATTATCGTCAAGCACTATACGCATACTCTCAAACGCTTCCGCTGTAGGTTTCAAACGCATTATCGCTTCTTTTAATTTCGGATCATTGAGAGTATAATTATAATCTTTTAAAATCTCAATGAAAAGATTGATAATATCATTACATTTATGCAAAGTACTAATATCAGAAAGCAATCGACATGCAGCATCATCTTCAGTGAATTCTTCCTTATTTAATTTTAGCACATCTTTTTTTAAAAAGATTAAATTATAGAGACTGTGATCGATTTCTTCATATCTCTCTTGTGTTTTGAGATGTAAGCATAACTTGCATGATAATCGTACATCTACACCATAGTTAATTTCACTGAAGGTGCTCAGAAAAAAGTCGACAAAAATAAATTTTCGAGATTTCATCGCATATGCACATGCACGTTTCGTTTGTTTCCCGATATACTTAGGATTTTGTATTTTACACCGAATAGCATCATTTATAAATTCATTTAATGGACCTGTTCTGAGTAGTATGTATTCATGAATTTTTTTCGATATGAAAAATAAATCCGCGAGAATAAGTACTTTCTTTTGATATATCATAAGATCAATAAAACACTCAAATCCTGTCTGCTGGAATGTGATAGTATCATCTCCTTGCATTCTTTGAAAAAACATTATTATTATTACATATGAGATATCACGTATATCGTATATTCAATCCCTCAAATATTATAAATAAAAATGTCGATGTTGACAGATGATGCCATCTATGAGATTTATAGTGTAATTGATCTGTTTAGCACTTTACATCTCTCGAGTGTATCAACGTCATATCGACATGTATTGATTTCAAATCTTTCAAATATTGCAGAGAAATTCTCGATAAGAGATGTGAGAATATTACCAGACTTATTCGGTATACCAAAGACACCAAAAGAACTAAATCGAGCAATTCTATCTAATAATTATCACGTGTTTTCAATTATATTAAGTTATATTAAGCCTAATCTTCAAAACGTGGAAATGGCTGCATCAAGTAAGAACGAGCAATTCTTACTTGATATACTCTCGAAAGAGAAATTTGATCCATCTGATTTATTACAGATTGCAGCAGAAAGAGATAATATGCATTTATGTAAAATCTCAATACGTCAAGTTTCATGCAAGAATCGACATTTGCTCTCTGCAAGCTTTCACGAAAGTAATAATGTACTTAAACATATTTTCCGAAGTTTTATTGTGAATGAGAGAGTTGGAAAAGAAGCTTTATTCAATTGTGTATCGGTAAATAACATTCAAGGTGTGAAATTTCTCATATTTCAAGGTATTGATCCTACAACCGATTGCTTAAAAGAGGCTGTGAGAAGAAATAATGAAGAGATGGTGAATTTTCTACTTGATAATGGCTGCACTGGTGCAAATGCTGCCGCTGAGTTAGCAGCAATTTGCGACTATACTGATACATTGACTATCCTAGTAAACCATGGTATTACAAATCAATATAAAATACGAAAAATTGGATACGATACGTGTAATCCTCGTATAATTCATGTACTCGATCGCTAAGTATAAACATTGCTCAATGTTTCATCATTTCGTGTAAATCTTGCGTAAAAGATTGTAATTCGGAATACTTGATCCTGTGATGTCAAAACATCGATTTACTCCATTCTCGGTGTTCGATGCATCGTGTCGAAATATTAATTCTGCATCAAGAGTGTCAAGAAATTTTGACATATTTTGTGAGTGGTAATCTCCAGCAAAATAGATTACATCTTTAGAGTCGTCGAAAATAAACATTCTGCTAATTGTGTATATATCCATTCCCCATATCGATATAAGCGCCATAATATTTGCAATATTTGTAAAACCATTTATCTCATAATCCTGAACGAGAAAATCGAGATTTCTTCGAATTATATTAACGAGTTCGATATGTTTCTCTGATAGATATCCCTCGAAATAATCATGCAATTTTTCTGCGATTTTTGGATTTTCTTTCTTTAGCCTTAAATATTCCCATGCAGTTCGATGATGAGATTTACCATTCCTTATGACAAAGAGATTGCTTATCGTGAGAATTTTATTTACAAACCAAGTACCAATTTCAGTTTTCATTGTTAAATCAGCAATTTCATTTAATATATCGAATGGATTTTCATCAGTCATATAAAATCGATATAAAGCATCTGAGTCAAGAAGCCGACTTATGATATATGCAAATTCCCTCAAAACCTTATTTTTCTTGAAGAAGATCGCATCGTCAATGATAAAAAATACTTTCTCATCATTTAGAATGAATAAATCAGGTTGAAGACTGCCTGCTCCTCCTTTTCGATAATAATTTTTCATTGTTTGATTGAACCATCTAACATCTGCGTAATGAAATCTTATCCATGGATTATATTTACAAAGAGTTTTATCTGGATGAAAACATTTGTCATAAAACCAAAAGAATGTACCGAGCCATCCATATTTTTCAGCACGATCGTCTCCTTCGTACTCTTCGAGATCAGAGAGGCCATCTCTTAAGCCTTGAATAATGTCAGCTTGGTATGCTGCTTGATTCCATGCTTCGTATTTTGATTTCGTGAATGGAACTTCCATATATAAATCTGTTAATGACTTATTATCGAATAGATATTGCAACCACATTTCAAATAATGCACCAACAGTCATACAATTACCACCTTTGATTTCCAGTCCTCTGTAGTAAGAATCGTAATTGTCACAATCATCGGTACAACCATTTATAGTTCCCGAGTCATGATACTCTCCGAAAAAATAAAAATTTCGATCTGCATATTTGTACACTCGAAGGCTTGTAGCTCCAGACAGTAACATTTATTATGAGAAATAATTTAATATAAACATCAAAGGTCATTTTAAATAAATCATGTCTTTTCAAATTGAACCTCGACTCTTTCCATTACCGAATCCATCTTCGTTTCAAAGAATACCAAAATACATACCTCAAGTAAACTGTAACGAAATGGCAGAAGATATTCAAGATTTTGATGCGATGATGCTTTCTGTGAAAGCATCATCGCACGGCATTTTGCACGTTTACGTGTAAAATGTTGATCGGCAATTATCTGATGTTCAAACACAAAACAACAATTCTACTGTTTCAGTATTTCGTGTAGACAACCGTCAAGATTTCCTGTTCTGCCTCTCAAGACATTTGGATCATCGTCGAGTGCCCTACACGAAATCCATACGCGAAACGACAGGTGAGATTGACGTGATTTATATCTCATGAAAGATATAAATCGCATAAAGTAAAGATTTGAGCAAATCTTTTCAATTAATAATTACGAAATGTGAGACTGATTCTAGCTTGCGTTGAAGAATCTTTTTCGGTTGAATGCATCCAGTAGTCGTTGGTTGGTGGTTTGAGAATGTATAGACTCCCAGGTGCCAAATTCGTAGAGATAGGCTGTCGTCTTAGAAATGAAGGTGGATGCATCTTTAACTCTCGAGTTTGACCAAGTGATATTCCACATATCATGGTACCCGGTTTCATTTCTTTGTCTTTATGCTTGGAAATTCCAACCGAACCATTTGGATAGTATTGTATTACACAAATTGTAAATGTCTCTGTTGTTACAAATTCAAGCTGATCTTTAATCGCCATGAGTAGCGGATGCTGTGTCCAATCAATTACCTCTCTCTTGGATATTGTTTCAGGTATTCCCTTATAACCTCCAAACTTCACCTCGTAGACCAACCCTTTATTACCAAATGTGAAGGATTGTCGTTTGTTATTTCGTAAATCAAATAATCGAGAAAAGTGGTCCATAGAGACGGCGGCTTCTGTTGAGGATAAAAACTCCTCATAGTAGGAAAAATTATAATAATCTCTGCTCATTTCCTTCAAAATCAATATAAATTTACGTTACACTAAAATCAAATACCTTTTATCAAATGGCCGAGGAGATTCTATCGATTTGCAAATCCTATGGAATTATCGATCCAATCCATGTTGTGAAAGATAACCTCGAGATTCTTACTTTTGTGGCTTCAGGAAAAGAATGTTCGATAATTATAAATAATTCACTTCCTCATAGTAAATCTTTTACGTTCATCGCCGATGATAAAAAGAGAATCAAGACGAGAAATCTCGTTGCACTCTCCTATATGATGAGAAAAGAGTTCAATATGGGATATAAAGATGTGTTTACTTTGAATCGTGAATTTATCAATAAATCAAAGTTGTAATACAGTAGCTCTACTGTAAAAGTAATATAAGAAAATTAAACAATGCAAGTATTATGTGCAGATTGCGCTCCGTTCATATTTGAAGTGGAAGATTCAAATGGTTGTAAATATAGTAAATTTATGGTTCGAGTTGCTTCACTCTCGAACGATTCCTACTCTACCATCTCACAAAGCACTACAAATGTAGAGTGCATAGAGAGATTATTTGAAATAGCAAGATCAGAGGATCGAACATTACATCTCATCATGATGATATTGAAAGGTAGAGATAGTAAATGGTACGAAAAAGCGAGCTATGATGATTACAACGCCAAAGAGATGATAAATAATTCCTTTCCAATCGGAGATATCGAGAAGGAAGTGAGAAACAATTATGTTTTTCAAACCTTACTTGATGAAAGAATAGATAAGATGGCTTTTGAAGAAATTCTTACGAAGTGTAAACCTCTTTTTGATTATGTTGCTGAGAATTATGTAACTCTCTCAGATGTTTATGATAAGGATTTAGACAATCTTGCTGGTATGAGCACGAAACAGAAAATACTCATCGCTGTGAACTCAAACAATGAATATCTTGGTCATATTTACCATTATTACACCCAAACACGTAAACATCGTGTGTTCGGTTCAAATCAGAAATATTATTACACAAACGAAGCTGTAATGATAGGCATTCGATCATCACTACTCAACATTGGAAGAAAGTTGATGGGGCAATCTCATACAACTCACATTTCTTACACGCTATTGGATGCTGCAACAAAGGTTATGAAAATGCTTCATAATGAGATTGATGTTGTGAATCTTGAAAATCCTATCGGTGGAATGAGTGATATCGCGATAAAATTTGGTTTCAACAAGGATTATAACTTTCGCATTCGAGAGGATGGCAAGAAAGTTGATGTGAAGCCATACAAACTATCCTTCTTTATATGATATTTTATATCGTAGTACTACGATATTTTTAAACTGGCTCGCATTCGAGAAATATTATACCATCTTTTTCTTCCCTTCCTATAATGCGAAGAATTATTGGTGCAACAATAGTCTCCTTCTCGTCATCGAAAAAACTACCTTGGTTGGATATCGCATGAATTGTCTTATCACCCTGAAGAATAAATATGACTTGATTAGCACACTCATGAGTGAAAGATTCTGCGACCGTAATGCTATCAGACCAAGAACTTGGATAGTCATAATTCTTGATATCTCCAATTTGCAACTCATTGTTTCGTCGAGATCCTCGGTAGAGGGCACCATCGGATAGAGAAATGAAAGATCGACTTAATTCATGAAGAAGAATTTTATCATATCCTAACTCAATCATATACTCAAAAGGACGTTCTCCTGCATGCGTCCAATATTGTAAAATCTCATCAATAGTGATTTCGCTAGGATGTGGTAACTCTTCCATTTTTTAACTTTTTCCTATATTAAATTTAATGATTGAAAAATATCAAAGATGCATATCTACTTGCTTCGATTGGAAGATGACTGCTATTATGTTGGAAAAACACAATCCCTTGATCGACGCATATCTGATCACATGTCTGGAGCGGGAGCGGAGTGGACAAAATTGCACAAGCCAACTGGAAAATTCAAAGTGTTTTGGAAAGAAGGTGATTTTGAAGATCACTATACCATCAAATACATCTCAAAATATGGAATCGATAAAGTAAGAGGTGGTTCGTTCGTTTCGACCATCTTATCGCAACCGGAAATCGAATGCATCAATAAGATGGTATGTTCAGCAAAAGATAATTGTTTCAAATGTGGAGAAAATGGACATTTTGCAAGAGAGTGTCCAACAAAAACTAGTGTATGTTTTCGATGCGGCGGCAAAGGACACTTTGCAAGAGAATGTTCGAGTAGCGAAACATCGAAATCTTGCTATACATGCGGAAAATCAGGTCATCTTTCGAAAGATTGCCCCTCTTCTCGTAAAGAATTTCAAGGTATGAGCTGTCACAAATGCGAGAAATTTGGGCATTATGCAAGAGAGTGTCCGAATGTCTTTCAGAGAATTCAATAATATTTCTCGCTCGAGCAATGTAGAAAAGAAGATAGAAATGAGAACCATTATTCTTTGACAAGATTTTTTCAATTTTTGGATTTCGCAGTGGGGTAAATTTTTTCCGATTTTCGACTATGTTATAAGGTCAATTTTTCGATTTTTTTACTCGAGTAGGTCAGAATTTTTTGATTTTTTCTATCTTATAAGGTCAATTTTTTGCGATTTTTAGTTCTCAGTAGGTAAGATTTTTTTTTAATTTTTTCATCATCGTATGTCAACTTTCTTATTTTTCCGTCCACGCGTAGGCCAATTTTTATTTTTCACTGCTGTATCTCGAAAAATTTTTCGAGATTTTTGTAATACCTATCCATTAATACATTTTTCTCGATAAACATGATCCATCTCTCTTTTATCATTATTCGTTCGAATAATAAGATTATTTGCAATATGTCTCCATCATGGCCCTCAAGCGATGAATTTCAGGATGACGATTCGAAAACTTTGAACCATACACCATCATCGCGCATACATTTCCGTAAGAACAAGAATTCCATCTTCCAGTTGGTCGCGTTATTTCATGTACTTGCTCCCAAATCCATTCTTCGTTAGCATTTACTGCTTGAAAGGTCACTTTATCGCAGTAATTTGATGCTGCGAGATAATTTCCCTGTCGAACGAGCAATTTTATTTTCTTGATTTCAGCACCTTCTTCCCTTCTTATCTCTTTACGTCTCATTTTTATTATTCGATCGAATAATGTTTATAAGGAATTAGGTTTGGCGTCGTAGAAGAATACTTGGGTTAATCTACCTGTAGCTTTGCATGATCCAAAATATCCGTCAGCTCGGTGAGTATACCTTCCGCAGAATAAAACAAGGCGATTAAACTTATATCCGATTTTATCAACGAGTTCCCACGCATCTGGATTGTTGCTATCATTTGATAATTCTTTCTCAGTTTCTGGCGTTTCTTTCGAAACTCCTAATTTTTTATGAACGTATATACTCGTTCCTGTTGAGGCTGGTGCGTCGGGTGAGAGATATAAAAGTGTGCTATAATCGGTCTTATCGCGATGCCACCATGTTTTTTGTTTCTCTGTCACAACTTGAAAAGATCCATTGTAGCCATCTGGCCAGTAAGAAATCCTTGCATTGAGAATCTTCTCAAAAAAAGATTTGATTTCATCACTGCGAAATGATTCTGTACGTAAACCGGGATAATTCCCCTTTACATGAAATTCTTGTGAAAGAGCAAATTTTCGATACTCGTATGGATCTTTGAGGAAGTCATCGATCACAAGAATCGTAGGAACATTTGGTGCAATGTTCCATAAAGACTTTACAGTTATTACAGACTCGATCGATTTTTTATACTTCTCAATATTTTCACTGTCAATGTCTGATATCTCACACTCTTGTAATATCTTATTGAGATACTCAATTGCTTTTTCGTTCTTTCCGAGTTTGTGGTAACATATTGCGATCTCATGTTTTAATCTCCAATTGCGAATCGTGATGTCTTCAAATAACTTGTGTCCTGAAGAAGAAGGAATTGAATCTCCTTTGCATGCACATGAGAGAGCAGACGCGTAATTATTCTCTTTTTGAAGAAGTCGTGAGATGTCATAGTATGCACGATGATATAATGGAAAAGCAGAAATTGCTTCGTTGTAGAGTTTCTTGGCTTCAGGTATTTTATTTTGCAAAGCGAGAATTCCAGCAGCACGATACATTGAAACATATGTGTAACTATCGTTAGCATTTAGCGCGATATATTTTTCATACCACTCGAGACCTTGAACATTATCACATGCATCGCAGAAAGATTGAGCTGCATAGAAAGTACAATGTCTTACACCTTCTTCATCAAGATCTGGATGAGCTTTCATATAATCGATCGCCATTCTTACATAATTCAGATACTTTTTCGGTCCATCGCTTGATGCTCCATCTCGTCGAACGTAATTTATCAGTGTTTCAAGTAAGACAGATCTCGCTTGTCTCGTCCCCTTTAATTGTTCATGGATAGGATACATCCAGTAATAAGTCTGATTATTTCGTACAATCTGCCATCTCGATGTTCTTGTATTTCCATTATAAGTGTTCAAGTAAAAAATATCAATCGTTGGATATCTTAAAATTTCTTGTGTTAATTCTTCTCTTACTGAAACCGTGAGAGGTCGATAGTTTTTTGTGACAAATACTTCCTTTGCATCGAGAAAAAATATGAAATCTGTCGTTAATCGAGAACGAGCCTCTAACATAAGATGTGATTTATTCGTACCAAAATCCTTCCATGGTTTTACGATGATATCACCTTTCTTTCCCCATCCATCAAGGGTTGCTTTTGCTATAGAAATAGTTTCGTCGTCTTCCTCACAAACTTGTAAAATATACTCATCAATGAGATGTTTTACACTATTGAGACATCTCTGAATGATCGCACTTTCCTTATGTGCGATCATAACAAGGCCGAAAGTTGTCATTTTGAATAGTTCTATTCAAATGTTTAGGCGTTGTATATTACATAAACAGTTTTTAGACACTTTCCAGGTACGGAATAATTGAGTACATCGAATGCATTTTCGCTATATGGTTTATAGTCGAGCTTGATAGGCGACCATTCGCCAATTTGAATATCTTTATTGCAATCTTGATGTATCGAGTTATCATTTACAATCAAACTTATTCTCGATTTCTCTTTGAACTGATCGAGTAATTTCTTGTTATGTTCGATAGGAAGATGTTGAAATACATCCTTGCATATTATGAGGTCGGCTTTATCGACACTATGAAGGTCTGAACCACGAACAAATTTTACATTTCCGTGCTTTCCCTGTATCTCCTCTTCAGTGAAGCAAACCCCGATATAATCAATATCCTTCCAGTCGATCTCATTTTGGTACGTCCATTTACCACAACCAAAATCAATGACTGTTTTAACATTTTCATCCTTCATGAATTTTTGCAAAAATTCTCGATATTTCTTGTCTGTCGTGGAAGAGTATTCTTGCGCTACATTACTGAAAATAGAGGAAAAATCAGGATACATTTTGGCCTGTAATTGAGAAGCATTATCATCAAGAGATAGAAATCCCCATTCCTTTCGATTATCAATATATTGAGGAATATTAGCATTACGGGCGCTATCTGCGAGAATAGCATATGGATATCGGTCTGAAGAATCTTGAAATGTGAGATGTTTAATTACATCACCTCGTATAAGATAGGTTGATCTTATAAGTGGAACATCAATTACCCCCTTGACTTCACGATTGAGAATTTTCAGGTAATTCGGATGATCGAGATAATAGCCTGTTGCACAACATTTACAGAAATAATTTGAGTAAATCTTCGTCGTACATTCTCTTAGAAGAGGCGCAACAATTGGAAGATTAAGAGAAACGAGTTCTGATAATGTTGATGGTATGACAACATTATCGACATTCATTGTAAAAAAGAAATCGGCAGATATTTTCATTGCGTGGTTCAATGCATCTTGTCTTACCCCTGCTAATACATGAAATTTTTCAACGTTCCACCCTTCACAATTTTCAATTTTTTCTTGTGCGTCAGTTGAAGAATAGACGACAGAGAGATAATCAGCTGTGTTTTCCGCAAGCCATTCCTCAAGTATGACTTGAGTTGCATCGGTATTATTATTTGTACGAACATATAAAGAAATACGATTTTTGGGATAATCAAGCTCACAAAGAGATCTTAATGTAAGAGGTAGTATTTTCTCCTTTTGGCGAACAAGCAATGCTATACACACATGCGGTTTCATTTTCTTTATATTTTGATCTTTTTATACAGATATATCTACGATGAATATTAAATTGAACATCCATTCCATGACACCAATTCCATAAAACGGGTATTCTATTGTAACTTGAATGAATTCCTACTCGCTGAAAAGTTCGAATTAGAAGTTTCTCGGCAATGAGGGAGATAATATGATCAAGACGTATTTCCTTCGTTGAAAGCACGCGAAATAGATATTTTGTAAAATAAGAATATTTATTATTTGCGATCGAATCTTCGTCTGCCTGCGTCGATGTGATACATATTACATTTTTATTCACTGCTGTCTCCATACATGATTTCTCCTTGATTTTAAAATGAGTGTTTACGAGAGTAAATGGAAATCCAAAATTTCCTGCAGAACAGCAGTCAATTATCATGCAAATTTGGGAACGAGAAGAGAACTTATTTAGTAGAATATTGCAAAACATGGTATGCTGAAATTCTGATCCATCTGGAAATTCTATCCATCCATTCGTCTTTCCATGTCCAGAGTAATATACGATACCATTCCCCTCAATGTTATCGATTTTCTTCATTGCATCAATAAAACTTTTCTTACATGAAACCTTATACCATGATATATTTTGATCTGAGCCCGTGATAAATGAATGCCATCCATCGTCTAATTTGCATGGTTTGGCTCTTCTTATAGGTGTTGGCACCCAATCTGACAATATATACTGTTTTATTCCCTTATAGAATGCAGACGCTCGATATGCATCGACGATGCTCGATGGTAATGATACCGACACACTATCATGATAGGTGAATGCGATAAGTATAGCATGCATAAATTGCGATCGCAATTTATATATTAAAAAATTTCAGAATAATTCCCTTCATTTGGTCGAGGACCAACTAAATTCAGTGCTTTAATTATCTTTTTCCAATCTTCATTGAGATTCTTTCCCCGAGGTTCGTATGCTTGATGTTGGATTAAACCTGGGTTAATTTTTTCTTCATCCCTCGTTTCGGAAGCAAATCGGTTACGTGCTTCTATCAACGTATCTCGATTAATAAAACAGATATCATTGTAATTATCATAGATTAATCCTGGTAAATTGACTATTATTCCATTTTTGATTTCTACAGATTTGCAATCGAAAATACCTAGTCGATACCCGAGACAGACACTGCTTTCGAGAGACTTTCTTGCATTTGGTGTTAATTGATAGTAATTTGAAAAGTTCGTAACAAATTGTTGCAATAATTGCCAAATATCTTTATTATTGAGTGTCTTTACGTTTGAACGATAATTATTTGCTGAGTCAATTTTTATTGCTTGAATATCATTCTCTGAACGTATTGGGCTATGAAAATGAACGAACTCATAAAATATTTTAAATGCTTCGCGAGGATCATTAGGAATTTCTACAGAGCTTGCCTTTCTCTTCGTATAAAAAATCAGCCTCCTGTGATTATAGCTAAATTTTTTATTAGGAAATATTCCTCGCGCAGCATCTCTTAAAGAATTCACCCAAAAAATATCTTGCGTTTCTCTTGATGCATCCTCGAAAATCTGATGTATCACAGGTCTTTCACGTCTACCCTTTTTTCTCGGCTGATTAAAAGTATTCGTTGTGACGAGTGATTTTTCTGACGTTACGGGACTTGCTGAAAAAGTGCTATACATATTTAGTTAAGCTTTTGAATTTCTTCGCTGTGATATTTTTCTTTCATTTTTGAATTGAAATAAAATAAATATGGTAAAATAAAGAGAATGTCGAGAAAAGAATTTTCGTACGATATGAAGTCAAAATTTGACGTTCATGAAATGAAAGAGCTGAAGATGAGTGTGACAGATAAAATTGGAACTCCTCCAAGCGTAGTAAGAAGCACATCACGAGGAAAGATTTCTCGTAGTGATCAAGTTATTATGAAATCCACACCAAAAATCAATCTTCACGACACACAACAATCTTTGGTGACACAAGTTGCAACATGGGATATTCCTATTATTAAAATTCCAATCATACCTCGGTATGAATAATCTTTTTTAAATGAACACTTTAAAATGTATATAAATGGAGCTTCTTAATGGGAAGGGAAATTGTAAATCTACTCATCTCGATGGGATATATTTTCGTGAGATATTACGTGAAAATGGTATTGCAACATCGGACAAACCTATTATTCTTGCTATACATCATGATGAAAATGATGTACTGCAATCATACTGTCTTGAGAAGGATGTTGGTGGATCAAATCATGGAAAATTTTACTACTATCGAGTTGTCATTCATTCACCAAGATTGCGATACTCAACACTATGTATTATCAATCCTGAAGAGCTCACATGCGAGTGGTGGAATCCTCGAAAGTATGATTCTATGAGATTCCATGCTCAAATCAAGACGATTATATACGAATACATTCGCAGCCTTGGAGATTTTACTATTAAAGAGATCGAATATAAAATTCATGAAAAACATACTTTTACAACATTATATGCTTTAAAGTATGCATTATGTCATTCATTCGGAATTGAGTTTGATCACAATAATATTACAGGAATGATGTCAGTTATTGAAGCGAAATATCCATACGTAGTAACAGAAGATATCGAGTTCGATAACACTCGAGATTCGCCAGATAATCAAAATTCAAAAATCGATAATGTTGGCCTCGGAATCTTAGGAGGTGCCGCAGTCGGAGGATTATTGGGAGGTGGTACAGGAATGCTTGCTGGAGGCCTTGTGGGAGGAATAGTTGGTGCAAATATCTCATCGAAGAACGATGACGGTGTTTGCACGGTACAATCTCGTGAAGAGATTGTTGGTGCAAATATCTCATCGAAGAACGATGACGGTGTTTGCACGGTACAATCTCGTGAAGAGATTGTTGGTGCAAATATCTCATCGAAGAACGACGATGGTTTTTGCACGGTACAATCTCGTGAAGAGATTGTTGGTGCAAATATCTCATCGAAGAACGATGACGGTGTTTGCACGGTACAATCGCAATCGAAAGGTGATACTAGAACTTCATATGAAGCCGCAACAGGAATTGCTTTCTCGAAGCAAGAATGTAATTGGAGACCTCGTTATCGTAGCCCAATTGTTCACTCTCATGGCAATCTTTGAATTCGATGAACATCGAATTCAAGTTTTCTTAATCACCCTCTTTATTCCAGGCTTACTCGTGGATGCTATTGAAAGAGCTATTTCCATTGGTGATAGCTCTTTCTCCTGTGAAATTGAATGGTAACCAGGATCATTCAATCTTGCTATGGTAAAATTTGGTACGTCAGAAGGCGATAAAATAATATCTTTTCTCACAGGTTTCTTAAGAATTATTCTCCTCATCTTCACGGTTGAATCTCTTGGATTCACTGCATCCGAGAGCTCTATCTTTTCGGGTACTGGTAGAGGCTCATCTTCTTTATCGATTAAGGGTTGGGTTACTACTTCTTTCTCTACTGAAGTTACGAGAACGGGTTGAGGACATAGATTTTTAATATACTCGATTTGACGAGCATTATTTGAATAATATTCTTTTATCTTCGCAATCTTGGACGATACATCAGAAGCTCGATTATCCATAAAATCTTTTGCAGTCTCACGTGAGATTTCAATCATATTGGACATGATACCAATATGTATCTTCTGTTGGATTTTATCGTCAACTTCTTCATCGACTTCGTGACGGTATTGTCCTTTTGGTAGTAAGCCCTTGCAGCACCAGTAGAGGTTATTTCCATGTATCGTAAAGAACGGTGGACGATTTTTATGCACGCGTTCGCACACTGGACACATCGATGGTTTGAGTCTTTTCACTGAAATGCATGATTTTTTCACACCAATATATTTAAAAGGTAAATTCTCAATCGATGTATTGCAATATTGAGATATAATGAGAAAAGCTTCATGTATTCTCTGATTTGATACATGTGTTGGTTCATCATACTTCACGAGCTCTTTAACATCAGGTAAAAGATCACAACTTACTGTCATTGAAATCATACTAATTGCAAATATCTGTATAAGGCGATGTCGAGCACTATTCGCAGGATATCGAAAGATATGTTCAATCTTCTCACCTTGATATGTAAAACTTGGACAATATTGCTTTACACGACTCGATCCAATCTTATGATTCCAGAGTAATCTCATACAATGATTTTTTGAGTAAATATTTCCATCGACTATCTCACATAAATCATCACTCGCTTTCGCCATTATCTCTTTAAAGAATATTTCTGCTTGGTACGAATTTGTATGACAGTATCCATCAATAATGATATGATAACTTCGTTTTTGAAATCCTTCCTCTGTTCCATGAGACGTGAAAAAGACGATATTCTCTCGTATATCAATTTTACGATCCTTTTCTGCAAATGTACGTATTATAATATCGATGAGCTCTTCGATTAATTTTTCACACTGTGAGTCGAAAGTTTCACCGTCTGGAATTTTTATTCGATCTTCGCGTGCATCAATATCAAAGCGAGGTTTTTGCCGAACCTTTCCTAAAATAACCTCGTGCATCGTACGTAAGTCTGGACGAAGAGATTCGATATATCGAAAAAGTTTCACATAATTATCGAATACCATATATGAATTCGAACCATTATAATTTTGTTTTCGCACTACTGTGCTATCTCTTAATCTCTCCATCGAGAGCCCTCCGATTACAGAATTGTAAACATTTCCCTCTTTTGGTACGAGAAAAGGAAACCATAAAAATGGCCTTTCAGAATTCATTTTGAAAATTATAATCGATTTTATTATTATTTTTTTATTATAAATGAGTCGTGAAAATGACTCGATCTTCAAGCTCGACAAGCTTCTGGTAAAAGTTGGTTATCCTCTGGCTACAGTAGCGAATGATGTTTATGCAAAGAAGCTTGACGAGATTGTATTCCAGAGAATATATAATGGAAAAATGACGAAAGATGAATGTGTCTATACAATTGCTTTATTCTATTATGCTGTGCGTCCAGAAGATTATTTTGAAGATATTTTCGATGCATGCTTCTTCATTTATCGATATTTGTTGACAGGAGTTCATCCAAAATTGTATGTTAAAAACACAATATTTGATACCATGAAGAATATTTGTATTCGCCTAAAGGGTAGACTTCTCGTTCCCTCGTCTCTGGCTTATTTCAATTCAATGATGGTGTCACCAGAGCATTATGATAACGCAAAGGATATACTTTTTCTTACATCTTTTATGCAAGGATGTAATCCAAAGAATCTCGCGCTTGCATCGATTTATTTGGCATCTGGAAGAGCAGTTGATAAAAGTGATCCAGTTTACATCGAAATATATCAAATCAGAAGATTCTATGCAACTACATTTAAAGAGATGAAAATCTATGATTACCTCAAGGTAAATATACCTAGAGTTGCGAAAGAAGAAGAACCTGTAATATTACCATTCTACATTCGTGCTGATAACGGTACTGATTATACAGATCAAACATATACTTATGCTGCAGAGCTTGGTGAAGGAAAGTTTGGAGTCGTGAATAAAATTGACGTAGGCAATGGTAGATTTCTTGCAATGAAAGGACAAAATTTTCCTGGAAGCTCTCCAGACGCAAGAGCATCTGCATTATTAGAACTCACAATCATGAGTACATATCGACATCCAAATATTTGTTCCCTCAAAATGTTTAAAATTGCGGATCATATGTCGGGAAAAGATAAAAAGTATCGTCTACTTACTTTCATGCGACTTGCGGAAAGAAGTTTTCTTAGCGATATTTTAAACTCAGCTTGGGATGGAAATGCTTGGTATAAGATTGTTATTCAAGGAATTGCTCGCCCGAATCCATTATCTCATCAACAAAGAGAATCAATTGGTATACAATTGTGTGAAGCATTGAGATACCTTCATTCTCATAGTATTTTACATCTTGATGTAAAACCTGAAAACATCATGTTAATACCCGACCCTGTATATGATGACATTGGTGTGAAGCTTATTGATTTTGGAAATAGCATTGTTCTCAATGGTATTGTGCCTAGTGAAAGACCGGAAAGAACACCGAGATTAGGAACTCCTTTATATATGGCTCCAGAACAACTTCTTTTTGATCGATTGAAATATTCAACAAAACAAGATATATGGTCCCTTGGATGTGTGATTGCTGAAATAGAAATTGGTGCAGTTCTATTCTCTTATACAGAGGAAATTGGTGAGATGTTGGGTATTGATTTCTATAAACTTGATGAGAATTTCGATGGAGTAATTGAAGTAGTTTGTAACATTCTCGGCACACCATCGGAACAAGAGTGGTATGGCATAACACAAAGAAAAAACAATGACGTTTACCCAAACACACCAAATCTTGCATGGCTCAAGAATTGTACTGTCACTCATATGCAAATTATATTAAGAACACTTGTGATGAACCCATTAGGAAGATCAGAAGCTGAAGATTTACTCAAATGTTATTAATTCACTTTATTAAATGGCAGGATTGGATACTATTGTTTCGATAGTATCGATTATTATCGTTATTGTAATTGCTTATTTTATCTACATTGCGATTAACTCATTTCCAACAACAGACTGTCCAAAATATGGAAACATGCATGCGATTGGATCTGAAGGTGGTCCTATCTGTGACCCTGGTGCAGAATCATATGGCGGCGTATGTTACAATGATGTATGGACTGAGAATGGTGGAGTAAAAACAGCTGTCTGTACTGTAAAATATCCTGGTTCGGGGGATCTCTTCACAAATTGTGGTGGAGAAATTCAGGCCTTATCAATGGGAGATGATTGCTCTACATTGCCAGATTGGACTCGAGGACCTGGATGGTATAAAACTGCTGTATGTACGTGCCAACAGGGTGGGTTAATCACAGCAGATCAATATTGCGTTTTGGCAGATAACCAAGAACCGAGAAATTGCCCAGAGGGATCAGACTATTTTGAATCTGCTTGCTATACAGAGGCCTGTCCATCGGGATTAAAACGTACTGAAATCTGTACATGCTCGAGTTAAAAAAATAAATTTATATTATACAATATAAAGAATGAACTTGTTTCCTACGTTTACTACAGAGATATTTGGCTTCATTGGTCGAAGCTTAACTCTAAAAGACATATTATCATTGGCGACATCGAATCAGAATATTCGAAAAATTTTATTAAAACCTGAGTTTAATAAACAATTAGCTGACTACTATGGGTTTCCGTACGGGTTATCACTACCTCAATTAAAAGAATATGAATCAATGCGTTTGAGTCTTAGAATGGCAAGAGCAGCATTAATCGGAGATGAAAGAATTGTTTTTCGACTTATCGAGTTAGGTGTAGATAATTATGGTACTCTGAGTTATGCGATGCAGAACGCAGCAAGAGGTGGACATGAAAAAATACTTGATAAATTAATGGAATTGGGAGCTGATAACTATAATTTTTCGATGTTGCAGGCAGCAGAAGGAGGTTATATTCAAATCGTGGATAAAATGTTAGCAAAAGGAGCAGATGAATTTAACTTAACAATGAAAATTGCTGCAAAAGGAGGTCATGAAAAGATAGTCGACCTAATGTTAGAAAAAGGAGCAACGAATTATAATGATACCTTGGTTGCTGCTGTTGCAGGCGGTCATCGATCTATCGTCGAAAAGATGCTCAAGTTGGGTGCAAATTCATGGGATTATGCAATTAACCAAGCTGAATACAGTAATCATGAAGAGTTGATACCATTAATACAATGGTATCAGAGACAATAAAAGTATAGTGCTATACTTCATTTAAAATTGAAAAGATATTGAAAAGATATTGAAATGAAGGCTTATACCACTGAAGAATACAATTCTCTATTGAAGAAGAATGGATTTCCTCTAGTAAAACAACCTGATAGTGCGTTCGCTGATAATAATATTTTCGAAGCTTTTCCATTATTATATCGAGGGTGTCATGTTGCAGAAATCGAAACAAATGTTGATCTTCAAAACATACAAGGTAGACCTGAGGATAAAAGTTATAATGGAAATATTTTACATTTTACCCAATCTTTCAACAAAGCATATTCATACGCAAAAACAAATATTACAAGGCAACAATTTCCTGATAAAAGAGTATGTATCGTCGCTTATGATAGCAAACTTTTATTTGAATGTGGTACTTACGGACCTGACTATGGAGAAGGTAAATCAATCACTTTCAAAGAATCTATTGAAAAATATCAGCAATTACGTTGGTATCCAAAAGAAAATATAAAAAATATTTCCGATATTTCTCATTGTATATCTTTCGTAGTGTACGAAGGAAAATGTTACAAATTAATCGAAGATATTCCTCGAATATACGTTGAAAATAATAAGTTTCCCAACGAAGAAAATTATATCTTATATAATCGCAAAACAGAGATGCAAACATTATTACAGCATAAAAATGGAAGACTCTATCGTTACGAATCTCGACTATACTTTCGCATTCGAGATTCTGTCGAAAATGCAATTTTCGACTCGAATCATCATAAGGTGTTGCAAATTGGGAGTTATTTTTACGAGAGCATTGGAGATTTTATTCTATACAAAACTCATGAAAAAGGATATCAGTGGGAAATTGATTGCCCCGAATCTATGTTAGTCGATGTTTTGCATCATGAATGTGATGGAAAGTATATTTCTCTGGTAAATCGAACCTACCCAATTAAAATTCGATAAATTATTGTACAATAATTCTTTCATTCTTTTCCCTTCCTTTGATGTAAAAAGAGTTTTAGGGTTTCAACTCGATATGGTATCTGACTTAATCTTGCGCTATCTAACATTTTACTATATATTCTTTCAATTGTAGTATCGTTCATTTGCGAGATACATATCAAAAGAGTTAGATTATCTGAATATCTTATGACAAGACGATACATGTCAATCAATGGATTATTTATTTGCTCACGAAGTCTTTGAGAGTTCAATATCATGACTTTATTCGCAATGTGAATATCACCAGATGTTAATCCAATGAGTACAAACATATCTTGATCAAGATCATTCAATGAATTGTACAATTCACAACATGTATCTTGTGATATTGCTTGATTCAATAAAGTTTTCAATTCATCGTCGTTGAACGTTCTTTGCAATTCCATTTAAACACATGAAATAAATAATAAAATGTCAACGTTATGTATTGGAGGCTATTTTATAATTATAGTTTTTTCATGCCTTTTTGATATCTCCATCATTCAGACATCAAATGCCAGGTACAATGCATTCTTCGCAATGAATGCATTACCTTCCTTTTCTCAAAATGGAAAGGTAGGAAATATTACTTGTAATGGTCTTTTTCTATGTAGCCATTTTCAGTGCAAGATGGAGAAACAATACATTTCTCTCGAATATCCAAATAATTGTGACATTACTCTTGAAGGGATGATATCTCGTTGGCAATATATGGATGTTGAAAGCATATTATCCATACAGATATATACAATATGTTTGTATGGAATTATTGGTACTTTCTTTGTTGCATCAATTATTATTGTAACAGTGAGCGTATCGAAAGTACCTGTTTCGTTGAATACGATTGGTACAGTCATATCAATGATATTAGATATTTCCACTAGTATGTATCAAATTTATTGTATTACAGTAATTAACTCGATAAGACCGTCACTTCCAAATTACTATTCGTTGAGAGATGATGATTTAGTAATGTATCAGATAGTGATCATCTGTTCACGATTAGTGATTTCGCTATTCATATTTGCATATTTATCTTATATCGTATCACAAATTCGACCAGAGAAAGTGACAAGTGATATTCATACAGCAAAAGAGACATTTGAAGCTTTATTTTTTACACGAAGCGAACCATTATTCGTTCCACAAGATCTAAATGAAAAATCTTATCTCGTCGAGGAACAGTATTCGGATAACACGATTCAAGAATTTCTTGGAAATGATGAAGAACGATGAATTTTATGTGTATAAAATTAAAACGAGATTATTCAAATTTGATTTAAGAGTATGGAGAATACACGAGGTAATAAGGTCATCGAATACAATTATCCCTCTCTATATACTTTCATATGCAAATCATGTCATCGATCTTTTCAAAGCGAAAGAGGTCTTCATATTCATATGAATCGAATGGGATGCAAAACTCTAATTCATGGCGAAATTTTCACAGCAATTCCTATTATTCAATCAAGGCAACATTTTGAGTTAATAAACGAAGAACAGAAAAAACAAATTCGTGAAAATCAGAGCGAAATTCAACACACGCGAATGGTATTAGATACACTTGAAATTCTTTTTCATCCACACATTGAAAAAATTGATTTCAATCAGAAAACTTTGGATGAATATCTTTATGAAGCTATTTACTATTAAATAATATTAAGCACTTAATATTGTTACTTACATTTTTTCACGATCTTTACGAGTATAATGTTGTTGTTGGAATATGAAGGAGTATCGGCCTGTAGCGCTGATCCTATGATAAGATTCTTACCACATTCATCACTCGATGCCGTAACAAAACCATTAATTGGAATGGCAAGATTGAAATTATTTTCGTGACGAATTTGTAACATTGATTGTCCGAAATATTCATAAGCTAATGTGTTTTGTGCAACGAGAGTGTATCCAGCATTTGTTCTGTAAATACATTCGACTGTAGAATCAGTATCAATTGATTCGGTAAGATAGAGCTTCTCATCGATAAAATCGTATACTCGATATTCATGTTCATTCGCAGTAGCTGACTGATTTGTCGTGGTATGTATAGGTATCGTCTTTTCTCCTGGGGGTAGAGCAGTGGTCGTTCCAACTGAAATCTTTACCTCGCCACAATGATGGTGAACAGATACTGTCATAGCACCTTGTGGCAATAGTGCAGATGTAACCAATACTAAACCATTTATATCATCAATGCGGAATACTTCAAGACGATGCTCTGGCTTCCAGAAGGCAGTCACGTCATTGAAATCTAAGATACCTTTTGAAGAGCAGATTGCAAAATAGTTGACATTTCCAATGGCAAAGGATGATGCAATAACAGGATAAATCCCTTCATATGCATATGCTACTATTGGAAATAAATCAGACGAAGAAGAAACAATAAGAACTGATTTCTGGACATTACCTTCTTGTAATTGGACAGCCGTGTGAATAACAGCGGAACCATCGCTCAAAAATGTTCCACCATAAGATGTGAATCCTTTTGCTATACCTTCGTAAATTTTCCCTGTCACAACATCGAATACCCCAGATATACCATCATATGAAAGAATTCTCACACGATAAAGATTTTCATCTTCTTTTGCTTCTACGATTGAAAACTTTGTAAAGTCAGGAGATGCTGCACCTGACTCTACACTAACATACTGAAGGTCACTTATGTAAGTTGCAAGAGTAACGAGCTTACCAGATGAGGTGTCGAATAATTCGGCTGCCAATTTCGACGTTTCAGTTGCGGTGATTTGGTATACAGCAAACGCCCTTTTTCCGTCTTTTGAGAGATATACATTCGATGCAAATGCAGTCGTCTCGCGTTGTATTGCGTCAAAAATTTTTAACTTCATTTATATGGAAAGTAAAAAATATAAAACTATATTTTTATTGTTGAAAATCAATATACATATTTCAAAAAATATTTTATAGAATGTAGACTCTGCTATGTTATCTCGAAACATAAATATCATCATGTTTATTCTTTCGTTTTATTTATATCTCTGACTCGTAATGGTAAGCAAAAAATTTTCTTTGTTTATGGAAATTTGGAAATAGATTTATAATTGAATAGAAGTTATAGGAATACAAAATATGCTTAAAAGCATATTTTATGTCCTTATTGATAGAATTATTTCTTGTTACTTTATGTTTTCAAATAACGTGTACTTCGAACTAGAAAATTACAAATATTAAATAGATGTTGTCTTTTTGTTTACAAACCATTCTCAATCGAAAAACTAATCATATTTACGATTTCAATATAACAATAGATTTATTGTTATTTGCATTTTAGATTCTTTAATCTGTAAAAGATAGTCTTGAAAGCATTCAATATCATCTGAATAATCTTCTTTTGTTGTAGCCAATAAAGCTCCATCGAAATCATTTGCTTCGAGATCAACAAGTCATATCGTTATGTCATAATCACAATGTGACGATGCAAGAAATAATAAATTATTTAAATCTTCAATTGTCAGATCTTCTTTAATGTGTTTAATTATAATATCGAACATATTAGTTCTACCAAAATGAATAATGTAATCCAGAGTAGAAGCATAGTCAATAGACCTATGAAGAATTAATTTATTAAGTAATTCTTCATCATTGCTGTCGACAGCAAATCTTGATACCCTATTATCAATATTTGCTCCGAGTTCAATTAATTTTAAAAATACCCTATCGTCTCCTATTTTATGAGCTACCAAGGTTTTTTTAAAAAGAGACATAGATTCGTACCTTTTAAGTTCTACGTAAGTCAAACCACGTGGAAATCCAAAATGTTCAGACATCATAGCGTTTGTTTGTGGATTTTTCAAATATTCTCGAACGTAACTGTTTGTCGATGCCAAAGATAAAATATCTACTATAGATTGCGTATTATATCCAGCTCCCGGTGTTTTTTCCAGTAATTTGGTTCCATTTCTTTATTATTGAATAATATTTTTAATATATCTTTAGCGAAATTTAGTAATAAATATTTACCATCTTATTACAACTTAAAAGTATCCAGGTACAATCATTTGCTTTTAAAAATTTATTAGATTTACGTTTCCTCAATATAAACCTGAAAAAATCTCAATATCTTAAAACTCTTGTTCAAGAGTTTTATCTAAAAAGATTCATCAAAGGGAGTTAATGGAACGGGATAATCTGTCATAAATTCTCTACATTGAAGGCAATTACCTTTAAGTTTACCGTGGGGACATGAATTACATTGAGCACAGAAGCGCTTAAGTTTTCCATGAGGACATGGATTACATTGAGAGCAATTCTTTTTAAGTTTTCCGTGAGGACATGGATTACATTGAGCACAATTTTTCTTACGTTTACCATGGGGACATGGATTACATTGTGCACAATTATTCTTAAGTTTTCCATGAGGACATGGATTACATTGAGAGCAATTATGTTTAAGTTTCCCATGAGGACATGGATTACATTGTACACAAAAACCTTTAATTTTTCCATGAGGACATGGATTACATTGAGAGCAATTATGTTTAAGTTTCCCATGAGGACATGGATTACATTGCGTACAATTTTTCTTAAGTTTTCCATGGGGACATGAATTACATTGAGAGCAATTATATTTAAGTTTTCCATGCGGACATGATTTACATTCAATGCATTTTCTCCTAAGTTTTCCATGAGGACATGGATTACATTGTGCACAATCATTCTTAAGTTTTCCATGAGGACATGGATTACATTGAGCACATCTACCTTTAAGGTTTCCATGAGAACATGGATTACACTGAATACAATTATTCTTAACTTTTCCATGAGGACATTTTTTTCTTTTAACGTCTAGAGAAATTCCTTGCTCTTTCTTAACATTAATTATCAGCTCATCGATATCTGTCTCAGCACGTCTCTTCATCCTATTTAAAGATTTTTAAATAATTTTGGCAATCACAATCTTTAATAAAATTTTTGATTTCATATATTAGTATAAGTTAAGGCGCAATGCAGAGATTCTATAAATACTACTATACCTTTCGATATTATTAGATGATTTATAGGTCTATAACTTTGATAGGGATTACGCAGGGTTTAATCGATCAAAATAATCAGAATGAGAAAACTTCGAGAAGTTTCCATATTCTGATAATATGCACAGATTCCATTTATATATTTCGGTTGAAACATACGATTTAACCATCCATATTATTATCTTCATATTTATAAATCCATATCTCATCTTTCCACCAGTGTATACAAGAGAGTTCATATCCATGAGTCTTCAATTCATTTTTCAATTGTTGAATGCATCTCATCACTAACTCATTATGTTGTAGATACCCAGTTTGTTGAAAATTATTTTTATATTGAGATGAAATCTTCTCTCTGTTGATAAAGGAAAATTGTTTTTACATGTTCCATTAGGTCAGGAATTGTATTGTCTAATCTTTCTATATTTCAATCGAAATATTTTATACTAATGGAACTGCCATGACGTGATTATCAGTTACGATTTGCTGCTGATTATGTACAACAGGAACTGTGGTGCTGGTCACAGTTGGCGTAACAACATTTCTCATTACAGTATCTCGATGTGTCACAGTATATGGTTCTTCTCGTGTTTTCGTAACCATGGTTGTTACAGGTTCTTGATATGTCACAGTTCGATGATGTATGTCTTGTCGCTCTACAGTTGTTGGTACTTGAGTAACAATATTTTCAACACGATGATGTTGCTCGTAATCAACATGAGAAGTATTCACGATATGATTTACGGGGACAGAATAATAACGTGTAATTGGTACATGTGTAACAATATCTGGCTGCGGAACTAAAGTGTGATAATGTTCCTCAGGTGGATTATAGTACATATCGCGGTGTACAGTACGATGTACAATGTGATCACCGTGGTCCTCGTCATAGTGGCTCAAACTATAACCAATCTGACGTCGAGGAGCTTGGTATGTATCTGTGTGTAAAAGTGGTGGCTGTGGTGTCACTACTGTTTGAACATCATGACCGAGCACTTGAGCGCTCTGTGGAATAAATTCTTGTTGCATTTGTAATGTAAAAATAAAAAAAGATATTCAAATGAATAACATTAAGATTGCATCTCACTTAGAGGAAATATCGAAAAGAATCCTGGAAGCAGAACCCAAGAATGAAGGGTCTGCGAAGGGATATAAAAGGGCTGCTGATGTAATACGCAAACATGGGGTAGAAATCCGTTCCGCTGAGCAAGCGGCAGAGTTGAGAGGAATTGGACCTAAAATCACGAAAACGATTGGAGAATTTCTTCTCTATGGCAAGTCAGAAAGAAATGAATTGCTCAAACCCCTCACACCCAATATACAGGAAATTGTGTTCAATCCAGAAAATGAGAAACAACTTCGCTTCAAGGAATACCTCAAAAATCTTTACGATTTTGGTGCTGTAAAAGCTCAGAGTTTAATTGATGAGGGATATACAAATCTTTACGACATTTACATGTATGCGCCGTTAAACAACCAGCAGCGTAAGGGAATATACTGGCGTAATCATATTAATCAACCAGTTCCACGATCAGAAATTGATGTTTTAAGAATTATCCTTTCCGAGTTATGGGCAAACATTCCTGAAATACATTGGGAAATTGTAGGTTCATATCGTCGAGGTGAGGAAAAGTCAGGCGATGTGGATATTCTCGTTTATAGCCCTCATGTTAATATCACAGGTTTAGTGAATGCTTTACAGACATTTATTGTTGAGAGATTGACTGAAACAGCAACAATGTTTGAGGGATTATTTCGACTCTCGAATAAACTTTATGCTCATCGTATTGACATTAAACTCTCTTCTATCCAAGCATGGCCATTCATGATGTTATATTTCACGGGATCTCAACAGTTTAATATTTTGATGAGATCGCGTGCAATTTCTCTCGGTCTCAAACTCAATGAAGTCGGTCTTACTATCGTTCAAACGGGTGAATATATACCCTTACATTCAGAGGAAGAAGTATTTCGATATCTCGGTCTCAAGTATCTCACACCAGAACAGCGAATGCGAAACCTTAAGTTTCTTGAGAGATCTTAAGTTTCTCGGGAGATCGTGAGATCTCCCGAGAAAATTCGAATAATGAAATTCGGACGAATTTCAGTTTGTTAGCGCGAAGCAATTTCTTTCATGATTAGGAATGTATCGTTTGAGATGAGTTTACATCCTTCCTTTGGCTGAGTTGAATACATTTGACCCAAGAAAGTCACTGTCTCGACGCCATCGACCCCGATAGGATTCAATTTTGCATCTCCTACCTTAAAATCATATCCGCTCTCTTTCTCTTTCTCTTTCTCTTTCTCTTTCTCTACAAAAAGCTTTTGGTGCATTTTTACTAACATATCAAAATCGAATTCAACATTATCAGACGATTGTTTATTATCCTTTGGAATAAGACTGAGACAAATGCGTACCCATGTTGAAATTGGTGAAAAACACTGGTTCTTGGAAAGATTGGATGCCAAATATTCCTCAAGAATTGGTCTTATAAAGTTATGAAGGTCAGTGTTTAGTACAACAACATTGACAAATGCTCGAATTGTTCTACGTTTCATGATTTTGAATATCTTTCTCTTTGTACGAATGAGTTCACGAATCGTGTAATAATAGGTTACGATACACAAAGCAATGAGTGTGATATTATCTATTAAGTCGCTATTTCGACGCACTGAAAAAACAATAAATGGACTCGCAAACATAAAGAAAAACAACATGTATTGAAGTGTGGTCATAAATGAGTAAAAAAGAGATTGTTTACCAATCTCATTACCATAAGCTAAAAATTCCTTCATTTGAATATTTACATAGACTTATTCTTTCTTTATATATTATTTGCGATCACAAATACACATTTTTCTTTCCCATTTTTCTACCACCTATTACCAATCACATGAATTTTCGCGCGAGGAAGAAAATTCATGCTCGGATTTTTCGACATATTTCATGGAGACAGAAGGAGTATTATTTTCGATGCTAGCAGGAGCGGAATGTTGGACGCCTTGAGTCGAGCGTCTGCACGCCCAAACAATTGCAACAAGAACTAGTACAATAACAATAATGATAATTAGTAATGCAATCCACCCATATCCTGATGATTTCTTCTTTTTATGATGGGGTTTCCTTTTCTCGGCTTTCGTTTGTTCAACATCCTTCTTTTCTTCAGTTGTAGTATACTCGATGGTATATCCTTGTGATTTACTATTTGGTGAGCTCGTATTCGATACATTCGGACTTCTTGATGCTTGATCACCTTCTTCAGATTCTGATGAGCTCTCGATACTGCTTTCTCCGAGTGATACCTTTGAGTAACTTTTACCGCTAGTCGAGTCAAGAATGTCGACTTTACGAATTCCAGCTGCATAAAGATCATTATAATCTTCCTTTGTGAGATTTGAATATTTCTTCTCACTCGCGTATACACTAGCGGTATCACCTGAGCCATTCGTGATCTTATTCAAACCTTTTTCAGACTTAATGTATATAAAATTTCCTGATTCTGTAGACTTGGAATTCTCAATCGACGAGTTATTTTCTTCAACTGATTCGTTGGAGTTTTTCGAGATCTTATTATAAAGATATTCGCCTACCGTACCAGGTTCAATAACGTTGGGCTGATTTGCCAATAATTCTTGACTTACAGCTTGATACATCTCCGGTGAAGAAATATTATGAAATGCTTGATCAATTTGACTTTTGCTCTTTTTTGTTAATTTTTCATCGCTATTATCGGAAAATTCCGTAAAAATTAAAACTGAGTTTTCGATAATCTCTGCTGATACGGGAGCATCTGATAATGAAAAATTTTCGAACTTATCTACCTCCATTTTATTTGTAAATAAAATAAAAATTCAAAATTTTGAATTTAAAATGAGAAATACGATACAGTGCTATCCGCAAAAAACAAATTCTTCCTATAGAGATTTTCATTCACCTGCCCAAACAGTAAAAATTATTACTCCTGACATTATTCCTGTGAGAGCCCATCATGGAAGAACACTTGTATCTTTAAATTATCCTCAATCATATCCTCAGTATGAAAAAGAAAATAAAATAATCAATCAACAAATTGTTTCCAATAATATTTGCATTCCAAGAAGCGAGAAAAGTAAAAAATTATTCAAAATATTCATACCAGATATTTTAGCATCTCGAGATGAAATCAATCATATTTTGTCGGAAGAATCAAAATTTCTCGACATTGAGACATTGAAAGAAGGTCTCTGCTATGTGAAAAAAAATGACAATGAAGAAATTTTTTATGTCACTGTTAGCGATGACCAAGGATATGATATTGTCGTACATGTATGGGAAGTAACAATCAGCTGTCTTCGAAAGCTACGAGATCTCAACTATGAAATATGCACTATAATATACGATGATGGAATACTGCTTGTGTTCTGTGATAAAATTTTGGATAATGAAAAATATGAAATTGTACAGTATATATAAAGATTTCAATCATACGATTGAAATCATAATTCAAAAACAGAACGAATGAAATCGAGCATTTTTATGATTTCAGTTCGATCTTTCGATGGAACGTAAATTTTTGATCGGATATCGTTGCGGCAATAAAATGAATATCCTCTCATTTTAACGAATTCTTTCGTAATCCATTTGCTGAGTGATTCATTGTAAATTTTATTATGATCAATTCCTTTTTCGATTTTGACGCTTTTCTGAGGAATCGGTTCTATCACGTGAATAAACCAATGTTCTAATCCCTTCAATTCATTAATCAATCCATGTTTCATATAGTAATCTTGGTTATTTTGATAAACTGTCAATGCATGCATAAATTCATTTTCCTGTAACCATGGATTACAAATATAATACATCGGATCCTTATTAAGATATATTAGTGAACTCATTTTAAATTCGAATATTTTTACATATGATATATGTGACGATCGAATTTGATGGATGAAGAGATATTGAAATGTTAAAAACAAATTCAAATATTATAAATGATATGTTACTTCGATCCTGCATCAGTGCTCGACGTAAAACTTGATGTTGATCGAGCTCGCGTACGCAAGATTATCTCTTCGATGAGATATAAATCACTCTTGCGTCGCAAAATTATACCTGATCTCGAGCTGTTGACAGAGCGAATACCCAAAGCGAAATATCCAAACTTTGTGAAATCTCAAGGAGACTATCCCAAATTTGGAATGTTTCTTGATTATGTTTTAAGAAAATATTTCAGCTTCATGAATGGTATAACCGCAGATTTTGGCATTGCGCCTACAGGATCGAGTAATGACACACAAATATTCAATACTTCAATCAATGTACGAGAATGTGTTCTTGCAGCAAATCGTCTTGCTGCATCTCTTTTAAATATGAAGCCATTTCAAGAATCAGATATTATCGATGCTATACCTTGGATTGACTCAGTCTGTAAAACAATGATGGCAAAATGGGAAATGCGCTTTGGCTCTCGTCTACGTTACAATGTTGTTCTTTCACAGAAGACAGCCGAGGGTCATCCTGATATTGTGACCGAAAATGCAATATGGGATATCAAGTGTGGCTGCACTCAAAAACCTCAGCGTCAGCAAACATTCCTTCAAATATTAGCATATTGGGCTCTATCAGATGACTCAAATATCAACACAATCGGTGTGATATTTCCACTCTCTGCGACATATCGATACTATGACATGTCTGGATGGAGTAAAACATTATTTCGACATGAGTTAATATCTGTTGCAAAATCACTATTAATAAGTGAAGCCATGACATCAATTTCTCTTGGAAATGGCATGATGCTTCTCAATCATCCTGATATTATGGAATACTATCCTGTAGGCAGTCATGTGATAAATCAAGGTATCGTTGAATCAATAAAATACTGGATTGGGAAGTGTATGGAAGTTTACAATCAAATAAGACCAATGCAAATGTATCTTGCAAATCCTCGTGGAAAAGGGCAAAGTCAGAAAACTTTACAAGATATTGATGAAGCAAAATACTTAATTCAAAGTTACGGTGTTTCATTTTATACACATGCGGCTCTCGCGATTAATCTTTGTTCAACACAGCAGCATGTATCGAAATGTATTATCGATGATTTAATCTTAACAAGAGAGCTAGGTGGTAAGGGTGTCGTCGTCCATCTTGGAAAGTGTGTCGGTGAAGATCTCGAAAATGCCCTTCGTATGCAGACAGAGATGTTACGAAAATGTTTACCTTATTCAAGTACCGAATGCAAAATTCTTCTCGAGACACCAGCTGGTAAGGGATCTGAAGTGTGTGCAGATCTCGATAGCTTGAATCAATATCTTGGTGAACACTTCACATTCGAAGAGAGAAATCTTCTCGGAATATGTTTGGATACATGCCACGTTTTTGTCTCAGGAGCATCTCCTATTGAATATATTCGATATTGGATGGAGAATGGTAATGCAGCGATTGGTCTCGTTCACTTTAACGACTCAAAGAAATGCTTCGGTTATTGCGTCGATGGTCATGAATATCCCGGAAGAGGAAAAATTGGATACGATGAGATGGTCGAGGTTGCAAAATTTTGCGCTGCCCATGGTATCGATATGGTATACGAGTGAAAATTTCTTGTGCAAGAAATTATTCTCGAAGACATGTCGAAAAAGTGAGTTTGGTAAGGATAAATTACTGAAAATTAAGATTTTTCATATGTGAGATTTTCGATTTTTCTCGTCCAAGGATGGTACTCAAAAAAATCTCGATTTTTCTATGCTCGAGGATGGGTACTTGGAAAAATCGAGATTTTCTCGTCCAGGGATGGTACTCAAAAAATCTCGATGTTTCATGCTCGAGGAAGGTACTCAAAAAATCTCGATTTTCTATGGGAGAGGATGGTACTAGAAAATCGAGATTTTCCAATGCTTACGGATGGGTGTTCAAAAAATCCATACCTTCCATACGTGATGATATGTACCCAAAAATCTCAATTTTCTATACTCGTATAAGAGGAACTCAAAAAACCTTGATTTTCATACTTCGAGAAATTGAAAGGGAGATACGAGTTTTCTACGAAAGAGTCATTTCACTATCATTGATCAATGATAGAATTAAGCAGTGACAACAATGCCTTCAACAATGCCTCCAGTACCCACTTGTCTTGATCCTGCTGTATTTACAAGAGTAAACCTGCCTCGAAAGATATCTCGACCTCCTTCTTGATGAATTGTTCCCTCGTAGTAATTTTGTTGTCCTGTGTCTGGAAAAATGACATTTATTTTCAAAATGCCACCTTCAAGCTTTCCTGTATACTCCTTGCGTTTTGCTGTTGGTGCATGATCACCTTCATTTAGGTTTCCACCAGATATATTTCCTTCATTATCAATTAAGATTTTCATACCCCATCCCATTATCCGTTCTCCTCCATCCCATTGCGACCATCCATCCTTGCTAAGCCCAATTTTATAAATCAAAACTTTCTTTTTGCCTTCCTCTAGCCAGGTTTTTCCAACCTGTCTTGTTGTGGCAACAACGGACATCGGAAGGTAGCTTGAGACTTTTGTCCAAATATCTTGTGATGGAAGAGTCGAGAGAGGATTACTCATTGCGTGTTTTATAAAGGAAATAAATTTTGATATGAAATAAAATGGAGAATCGGGAAGAAAAAATCGAAGATCGTTTCTTAAAATTAGTAGATTCCCTTCATGATTTTTTTCAGGCAGAAGAATATGTCAGAAAGCTTAATATAAAACGACTTCAAAACATGAAATCTGTTGCAGAAAAAGAGTATAAAATGAAATCTTCCGTTCAAAATGATCAAGAAAATTCTACGACAGACTTTGAAACAGGATATGCTTTTCTTCGATATAAATTTTACGAGGAACAAATTGAGTACGAAATCGAGAGTTAAAAAGAAATGAAAAAATTAAATCTAGAACTTTCAAAATTAAATTTTACATACTTGAGCGACAATGAGAGTGAAAGTATTTAGATGATATATTTCTTGATCAAGATATAAAGATATTGACTCTTCAAAAGAAATGTATTATGCTCATGATCGTACCTGTTCAGTCATATCTCTTATATTCTTTATAGGAACGATGACATGTTCGATTATGTGCACATATCTCATATTTACAACTTTAAACTCGCAAGATTGTCTCATTGTTGATATTCTCAATTTAACAAATGGAAAGCTTTATGACATTGCTTTTATGGTAAATCGAACAAATCATACAGATATAGCATACGGAAGTTATTATTATGAGATAGGTGAAACATATCCGTGTAAAGTAATCAATGATGTTGTTGTGTTGAATGGTATATTCGACTACACGAATACAATACAAGACTTATCGATCATAATTAGCACAATAATTGTAATTTGTACGCTCGGAATTTTATTCTGGACAATTCGAGTATACTTCTGTGACAAGAATTATATTTATTTTCATTAACGATATACTGAACAGTATATTATGCAAGTCGCTGAAACAATTGAATGAATTCATTCATTCCCAAACTATCAGCTTCTGCAATTTCATCTGCAAAATCATAATCAATGCCCTTCGCGTGAAATATTTCTTTTAATTCCTTTGCATGAAGAGAAATAATATCTCGATCGATATTATCTTTATCTTTATCCGTATCCCCATAATATGCCATTTTGATTGCTATTGCTTCCTTTAGCGCTTGAATAAAATCATCGGATGTATTGGATAAATCGTTATGTATACTATCTCGATGATATCTCTGTATTTTCTTTACGGCTTCGAGATTGCTATTATAAGCTGCATGATAAATCACGTTACCAAAATTAATCTTTGCTACATCATTAAGATATTTCATGACTTCATCTTGATTATACATAACAGCCTCGTAGAAAGCATTTGCGAAAAAATTAGCACCAAATTCAATCATCTTTTTCAGTATTCGCATATCTCCGATAATTGCAGCCGCGATCAATCGTTTATTATAGCTCATCCTTTCATATTTCTTTGACTCTACGAGAGTGAGTCCATAAGGAAATCCAAAATAATCAGCGAGCTGCTTGTTTATTTGAGGTAGAAGAAAAACGTCTCGAAATTCTTTATTTGTGGTCGCGAGAGATAACACGTCTTTTAGAGTAAGAAATTGACTGAAAACTCCAAAAGTCTCAATTGGAATTTCCATTTTAATATAATAAAATAAAATGGAAATTCGAGGACCTTCGAATCTTCAAATATTGGAAGTAGATGATCGTAAATTCTTTCTCTTTGGAGATATTCATAATAGCCTCGATACGACGTGTAGTAACAATGCGATACAAATCGACGAGCTACTTACGAATATATTGTCAACATATGAAAATAACGATATACAATGTGATGTATTTCTTGAACTATCATATACGAAAGAATCGACAAGAAGATTTCAAAACGAAGTAAGTTATCTTAAGATTACAACAAATCGATTTCGCGATTGTCTTACGACCTTTAAAAATCAATGCTTATATAAGAACATTCGATTTCACTATAGCGATATACGATCAGTCATTACTATGAAAGGCGAAGAGGCGACTTCTGTAATTGGTATTTTATCTGAAATTGATACGATGATGGATATTGCTCTTGTGGCAAATGAAATCTTATCGAATATTCCACATTATGCAAATATTGAACTCTCCTCACAAAATTATATCGATGATGTAAAAAGATCAAAAATATTTCAGCTCAATGTTTCACAGAAATCGAAACAAAAAATTGATCGGGTTCTTCTAACATCAAAGATAATTGCATCAAAGATTGACGGAAGGATAATGTCACGTGTTGCTAAAAATCTATATAAACTGGAGACTAAAATACGAAATCAACTTTATTCCTTTATATTGCAACGTATTTTACATTTTGCTCGTCCTGATGCTGCGTTAATCGATGATTTAAAAAATCAAGAAATTGAAGAAAAAATATTGAATATAAGATGTCAAAGGTTAAAAATGAAATGCATGAGGATTTCAGCATTACTTATGGATTGTTATACCATATCTCGTATGCTGCAACAGAAGGATCGTGTAATTGCATATCTTGGAAAATATCATATCGATACTATCCATGATTTCTTTACACAATATCCTGATACCAAAATACTCGAAAATGTAGATTCGGGAAAAGATCGATGTATAAAATCTCAATATTTAATGAATGAAATATAGTTGTATTGCGCAATACAAATCAAGCAAATTGGTTCAAATATTCAATCATTTTATCATAATTTTCTTCCCTTCTATATCGAAAATTCGTTGGCTTACGAGCCAGTGCAAAATCATTCGCACCTTGAGAGATAAGGAATTTTACAGCAGTTAGCTTATTAGTTTTCACTGCCCACTGCAGAGCCAAATTTAAATTATTTGCTCCTAGCTGAATTAATAATCTTATGAATCTCACTATTCCATATCGAGCTGCTTTTTGTAAACTTAAATTCAAATCATTACACTCGTAGGAACAGTTCAAATTTAAATAACCGAATTCAACTAATTTTTTAAATATAGTGAGACGGTTATAAGTAATCGCTAAATCTACAGCAGTACCCTTATTTTCACCACCGCCTGCATTAAATGTAATAACACCTGCTTTTAAAATTTTACTTGCTATTTTTATATTTCCTTTTTCTATGGCAGCAAATAGAGCTTTATCTAATCTACCCCATCTATCAAATGATTTATCAAATAATCTTTGATTCCCAGAGCGTGTAGCTTCAATTAAGAATTTTTTTGGAGAAACCTTGATTTTTTCCATTAGATATTCTGCGATTTTTTCATGATTTTGTTCCACCGCCGTTTCATAAGCTACCTCGATAGCCTTCGTATTCTTAAAATCTATGAATTCTTCAACTAAATCAAGATGACCGCCTTCCGCGGCACCGATGAACACACTGTTGCGAGAATAATTCGGAGCACGATTCGATAACCATGTAATTACTTCTTTATATCCTTTCTCACCAGCGATTAAAAATCCTTCATCGAAATACTTTTTTTCGAATTTCTCTTCATACTTATTTAGTAAAGTTATATCACCGCTTTTCACTGCAGCGATGAAAATAAAATAGAAACTTGTCTCTTCAATATTGTTCAAGAGATATTTCTTTTCAAATTTTTCGATCAAATTATGATTTCCTCCTTGAATAGAAGCGTAGTAAGCTTCTGTAAAATCATTTGCACCAAGATCAATGAACTTATCAACCAATTTATCGTGGCCTCCTTTTGCAGCTGCAATCATAGCACCATCAAAATTATTGGCTCCCAGCTTGATAAATTTATCGACTAGCTTTTCGTTTCCACCCTTTGCTGCCGAAATCATCGCTAAATTAAAATTATCTGCTTCTAGTTCAATAAATCTATCGACTAGAAATTCATGATTATATTTTGCGGCTTTTGCCATAGCCGCATCGAAATCATCGGCTTCTAGTTCTACCATTTTATTTACAACTCTGTAGTCTCCCATTTTCGCTGCAGCAATTAATCTTTGGTTTAGTTCCATATTTTCGTAATCTTTGAGTTCATTAAAACTCAATCCATATGGAAAACCAAAGTAGTCTGCAAGCTGAGTGTTGACATCTTGATCCAAGAACTTTTTTTTGTATCACAGGATTTGAAGTTGCAAGAGATAAAATATCTTCAAAGGTAAGATATTGCTCCAAAACTCCAAAAAGTGATCCAAGTAGAGATTGCATTTTTATATTGTGAAATATAAATTAAAGAAATTTTTCCAAATATTCAATGAGATCTTTATCACTAGAATCATAATATTTCATGGCTTTTTTCATTGCTCCTTCAAAATCATCAGCACCGCTTTCAATTAAAAATTTTACCGAATTAAGATTAGAATTTGATGCTGCAGCACGAAGGGCTTCATTTAAATTCTTCGCACCATGTTGAATCAATGTTTTCATAATTCTTCGATATCCTGGTCTAGTCGCTTTAGGTAATAAGTTATTTGTTATTTTTACTTCATACTTGTCCAGAAACATGTTGAGTAGAGTGAGTCGATTATACTCAATAGCTGCTATAGTGGCTTCTTCAAAATTTCTTCCCCCAAGTTCTATCATCGTCTTAACTGTTTTTATATTTCCTTTTTTCGTAGCTTCTATCATAGCTTTTTGATAACTTGTCACTTTATATCGAAGTGCAATTTCTATTATCTTTTTGTTTCCTGACATGGCTGCATATACAAGAAGATCGTTTGCATTAAATGGTAATGATTTTTCGATATAGAATTCTACAATTTCAATATGACCATGTTCAGCTGCCATGTACATGACTCGAGGGTACAACTGTTGATAATCTTCTTTTCCATTTCGTGTTATAATTTTACGAAGAATATTGAGATGACCTCCAATTGTTGCACTAATTATTGCAACATTCGAGTATTTTGCACCTCTTTCCAACAACCAATCCATCATTTTTTCATTTCCGTTTTGTGCAGCAAAATGTAGTGCCGTGTTGTAGATATCAGAAGAAATATTTTTATCATATCTTTTCAGATATTCGATATCTTGTTTTTTAGCTGCTGCCAGAAAAGCTCTATTCGTATTAACCTCTGGAAACTGAAAACGGGAAATTATTTTCTCTTGTCTGCCAGCAATAGCAGCGTAAAAAGCATCTTCAAAATTGTTTGCACCAAGATTGATAAGCTTGTCTATTATCTTCTCATGGCCTCCTTTCGATGCTGAAACCATAGCATGATCAATGTTCTTTGCACCAAGTTTTATAAATTTATCCACAAGTTTCTCATACCCTCCTCTTGCGGCTGCAGCCATTGCAAAATTAAATCTTTCTGCATCGAGATCAACCATTCTATCAACAATAATTTCATGACCATATCTTGCTGCCTTTATCATGGCTTCATCAAAATCGTCTGCGTCAAGTTCAATCATTTTGTTTACGACACGTAAATCTCCAATTTTTGCTGCAAGAATTAATCGTTGGTTGATCTCCATATCTTCATATTCTTTAAGTTGACCAAGATTTAATGAATAAGGAAATCCATAATAGTTTGCCAATTGCACATTCACTTCCTCGTCGAGAAATTTCTCTTTTATAGTTTTATTGCTTGTCGCAAGGGATAAAATATCTTGAAGCGAAAGAAACTGACTAAATATTCCAAATAGCTCTGTGGGAACGTTTTGCATTCTTTATTATGATAATATTTATCAAATATAAAAATGGCAACAGTAGGAAGGAGCACAATTATCATGGTATTTATTCTAATATTTGTAATATCATTAGTCGCTGCAACACTCGTAAATCCTGAGGAATTCGATAAAACAAGATTTCGAACGTTTCTCGTCACGGCAGCGAGTCTTGGTATCGTCATTGCATTTGTATGGTATTTCTTCCTTCTCGAACAACATCTAAAGAGTGAGGATGATGATAATTTTGCCATTCGTCGTCGTATCGAGGAAGGAATTATTGATGCATCGGTGTCCGATATACAGAAAAACTCAGATATTATACCAAATTTTTGCGCATCTCTTTTTCCTCTACAGGAATTCGAATATACCCCTCCTATAAAATACACAAAGAAAGAAATGCTTCACGAGGTGACGTTAAGTTATCGATTATTCGATACATGGGAACACTATATATCTGGAGCAATACATCCTGTAAGTGATATCTCTTATTTCTTACAATGGGCATCAAGCCCTTTACTTGAAAGTCAATGGAAAAAACAATACGTAAATTTCAGCAAAGAAACACAAAAATTCGGAGATTGTTTATTCGAGAGAGCAAAAACCATTTGCGATAGAACACCTGAAGCATATGAAAAAGAGGCATACCAAATATTTCGAAAACATTGTTGTAAAAAGTAAATTATTAATTAAACGATTAATAAAATGTCACTATTCGCTATAGATGAACAAGGAAGATTAATTCATCCTAGAAATGCTACAAAGAGTAATATCTATCGATGTATTGGATGCAATGAAGTATTGATCCTACGACAGGGTGATATAAAGTGTCATCATTTTGCTCATTATTCTGGTGGAAATTGTTCCTCGTCGAGCGGTGAGACATATGAACATAAATATGCCAAAGCTATCGTATCACATGCTTTGAAGGAATATGGAAAAATATCGTTTTATATGAATTACAAGTGTTCAAAAGGCACATTTGGTTCAGGATTTCATCATGAAACATTGATATACGATCCTTCCTTCACCATAGTCGAAGAATATCGTATGAACTATAATGGAAATTTAATTATACCTGATATTGCAATCGTGAAGAATGGAGTTGTCACTCATATCGTTGAAATCTGTCATAGCCACAAACAAGAGGGGAGACCTGAGCCTTGGTACGAATTTTATGCGAAGGAGGTCATTGAGTGTTTTGAGAATGGGAAAACAGTAAGAGATATTCGAGATAGAATATGTCCACATTGTATAAAATGTAATAGCTGTACTCAATTTGGACATCAAGAAGATATGAAATATGGAATGTGTGATGAGTGTCGACGTAAAATAATAAAAAGAAAAATTTTAACAAAAGAAATTCAGTGTAAGGGATGGTGCTTTACTTTCTGTTTAGAAGGTAAATATAGTAGACATTATGAAAGATACTTTGATTGTGGACAAGGGTGTATGAAAAATTATGCATGTAAAGGCTGTCAATATATGCATCCAGAACGCCATGTTAAAGATGGATTTTGCTTAGGTTGCAAAGAATATGGATCATTAAATAAACTTATGGAAAAATTCTGCGGTTATTGCAAACGCAAATACACGCCAAAGGATATACAATGGTTAAAATGTGGTAGAGGTCACTATATGTGCAAAAATTGTTTCAAAAATAATATAAAATGCATTCATTGTTGTAAAAAATAAATTATTAATCAAACGATTAATAAAATGTCACTATCTCAAACGTTCAAAGAAATCGATAAATCAAAATTTGATCTGGAGATATATGATGTATTTCTCCAAGCATCAGATGGAAAGATAATATCACCTGCAACCATCAATCCAAAAAGTTCAGATATGGCCGCAAGGCAAACAAATGTAAAGATATCTTCCGAAGAAGATATCCTAATATTGATGAATAAATTTAAGGTAGAAACTCATCACGTTCCTTTCATCATAGGACAGCTTGGATCTGCTGAATTATTGCAGATTCAACAACTAAAATCAAACAATGATACACTTTATCTTGTTGAAATGAACCTCGACAAGATTTCGTTTGCTCTGAGTTTTGATTTCTATGATAGAATCGATCGAATGATATTGGGAGAATTGAAATCTTTTCCTTCGACGTATACTATGCATAATAAATTCTATTGCAGTAGAAGAATATCAGGATTTGATCTATTTGCTATGACATATTACAAAACATTTTTCATACCTCAGATGATGAGCGTGAGTTCTTCTATCGAAGATGAAATTAAAAATCATTTTTTCATAAAAAATGAGGACGATGGTCAACGGGTAATAGATGATAAAGATGCGAAGAACGTCATATTTGAGATATTATATCATGAAAATGTTTATGTAACACCTGGAGGTAAAACAATTCTTTTTCCCTATCAAACATATCAATTTGATGAGATTCGCGATCATGAAAATATTGTAGTAATAAGACTCATTCATAAAAAAGGAATTTCTACAGATGAATATCGAGTGAATCTCGATAACTATATTGAATGGATACATGGAAGATCGAGAATGAATGGATCGAATGATATTACATGTACACTATTAAAGCGTTCATATAAATATTTAGTCGAATCATTCGAAAGTTCTTTCCATATAAAATTATAATTTTATTGTATAATAAAATGACAGAACGAGTTTCAGACGTATTCACGCTAGATACTGAATCATATCTTTACCTCAAGCCATATAAATACAAAAGATTTCATCCATCTATTGCTCGTATTTTTAATACGTCAAAGGGACTCGTTGCATATGTTCGTCTTGATAATGCCTCCAAAGACTATGGTCACCAATATTTAGATTTTTTGATGTGCCTTGACCAAAAAGATATCGAGTTGATCCTTCCTTTATTGGATGATCAAGATTTCATCATTACTCAATATATTTCGCATGATTTCATATCTCTTGAAGCAAAGAAAGAAGAAGCTGATACGTTATTTCTTACGGAATTTTATCAAAAAGATATCAATCGTGCTTTGAATTTCAACATTTATAATCGAGTTACAAGAATGATATTGTCTGAACTTAAAAATTCGGCTTCGTGGAAATATGGAAAGGAAACCCTCTATTATGGAACATCAAATATGACAACTTTTGAAATATTCATGATGGATTATATGAAATCTTTTGCCATTCCTCCGATCCTAAATGTAAGTAAAGTTATGGATATGGAAAATCCTGTAATATTCCAAATAGAATATGAAGGATGGATGTGCAACATGAAAGATTATATTATGTTGTTACCATATCAATCGTATCATTTTGAGGGCACCGAGAGTAAAGATAATAAATTTATTGTGAAATTAAAACACATACAAAACATCATACCTAGTGTTCGCAGAGATTTTTTTAATTATTTTAAATGGATTGTGAAGAAAGGTTCTATACTTATAGAAAAATCCCC
>SCLJ03000250.1_pt1 | contig 70319 bp, 71 predicted proteins | sample 7267891 | NCBI WGS metagenome assembly SCLJ03 (sample SAMN10721082, study PRJNA514188) | viral metagenome | isolation source: depth-stratified mine tailings core B | place: China: Fankou Pb/Zn Mine tailings
AGAGATGAGGGTGAGACTGTTGCTTGCGAAACCGAATTCTAGGAGCCGCGTGTTATTCTCGTTTGCGAACAATATGGTTAAGCTGACAAGCACGATTAACGGGATACACATTAGCAAATTCCTTGGTTCAATAGATACTGCTGAGCGGAAATCGCCGTTCCTAATCGCGATTAAAGCAGCTAGAAGCAACATACCGACCTCCAGGATAGCATCATTTCTGCCCTGAACACCAAGACTAAGACCGAACTCAGTTTCATCAATCGGAAGGAGAAGCGGAACTGTCCCAACAAAGAAATCGCCAATAAGAAAATGTTGCGCAACCCCAGCTAGATAAGGCAGCGACCGTTTACCACGAACGACAAACGCGATCAAGAAGACGGGTGCCCAAACAATAATTGAATGAGTAAATGTATGGTGAGCAAAACCTAACCCGAGAAAATATATGTCAAAGTCAGGAATAACCCCAATTAAAAGCGCAAGATACGTAGGAACCTTGATCTTGAAAGCACTTCCTACAAGATTGCATATGACGTAGCTCCAAGCCATATGACCAAGGATATACAATAACACACGCGTGCCGTGAGAACCCTAATAGAGTTTATTCACAGGAGAAACTGCTCCAAATTTCTCTGGAAGAACCCGTAAAACATAAGTACAGAACATAAAGATAGTCTGCTTGATAATATTTGTCCAGCGACAAAAACATTGGCTTCCTGCTCCTCGCTATTGGGGCAGTCGGCATATTGGTCTACGGTTGGCTCATCTTCGTCGCTGCACCTCTACTCATGCTCCAAATAACCGCCTTCGTGGCAGTGGCTGCAGTACTGGGTATCATCACATGGATAGGCTACACAATGGCCACTACACCACCGCCCGAACCGGTAACAGTAACAGAAACCACCGAAACAGGTACAATCCCCGAGGCTAAGAGCAAGTAAAAACTTGCGCTGCGGCGAGCCTGCGAAGCGGCTGCGGCGTAGGTTACTACCTGCAAAGCCAAATCTGAATTTTGGCAACTTATCAACCGATTCCAAAATCCTTCTACGCGTCAAACAGAAGGAGCCATCATACCAGAGAATAGTCTGTTGATTACTACCTTATTGAGTTGTTGACTTGCGCTCCGCGATGACTTCTTTAAGATAATTGTTCATGAAACTGCTGAACGTGGGCATCCGGCTTCGATTATCAATGCATCTGCGACACTCATCTCTCCAACGCTCTTCAAACCACCGAGCAACATCAATATCAACATGGAACTGCATACGCGTCTTAGACGGCGGCATCACTTCCTCACCAGCCATATCTCTGCGCCGCATCTATCACAAGTCATAATCCTTACAGAATATGGCATCTCAGGCAATGATCTGAAATTAAGGTAACCGTTATTCCGCATCCCATCTTCGTTAACTCCTTCGAACGCCGCTGGATCTCTCGGTTTGAAGTGATATCCTGTTTTACCTCGCTGTCTCTGCCTAGTCACTCCATCGCTATCTAACACCTCAACGATGTCAGTTTGATCCGCTATGAACTCCCAGTGGCGACCGCAACCGGCGGGGCAACCAAGCCCCCAAAAAGGCTCACCGCCCATCTCAAGTATCTGGTTACCTTGACTGTCGGTTCCGCTGTAGATTGGATGCTCGACAAGTCTGCTGACCTGTAGATGTGTAACCGGGTCGATAGATGTCTCCTTGATAAGATTCGTTTTGATATTCTTTAGATGCTGGTTTTCAGGTAATGGTATATTCACACTGTATTTGTTTGGCATTTAGTTAGCTGAAGCCTCCTCCATCAACATACGTTTCAATCGCCTCTATCACGTCAGGTACTCCATCCGAGTCGTTGTCTATCGCTGGATTTCTGCTGTCCTGTCCCCACCACGTTCTTTTAGTTCCCTCTTGACCACCGAACCCGACTACAACCTGCGAGATATCTCCGTTATGATCAGTAGTTAGAGTTAGTGAAGTAACACTCAAACCACTCTCCAACTGGAGAAAATCTACGACGCCGGCAACATCCGATTTGAATAACATTATGTATAGCTTATTGATGTTGCCGAGGCCAGTGTATTGGTTGGTGTCGTTGCTGAACTCATAGGTCGTAGCTCCGTCCGGCGAGCCTGCATAGTATATCTCTATCTTCAAACGACACTGTGATATACCGTCGGTGCTACTGTCCCTACCATCGTCCGGAGGCATTTTTATAGCGAACCCGATGTGTTGTTGAACACCGTAGTTTGATGAATAAGTTATTGCTGGTGCTGTTGAAGCGTTGTACGCGGTTTTTGTTTGTCCCCTTGTACCTTTGGTGAACACACCTAGTAGGTAGTTAAATGAATTACTTGGGTAGATTTGACCACCATATGTGCCGTCGAGATAGTAAAATTGCCCCATTTCAGTCCAGCTGTTCTGAACCTCCGGGTTCCACCTAATGGTTTCTATGTATACAGAACCGTTCCACGAGTGCAGTTTAACACCTGCCATACTGTTCAAAAGCGTATCAGGGACTCGAACCTCGAATGTTACCCACTGACCATCGCAAACCCCGCCTTGATCAAGATACCAAGTGCCTGTTGTTGTTCCATACATGAATACGCTTCTGATATGGTTCCAGCCGGTAGGAGTCCCCACGTTTGAGAAAGATGTTTTTGGGACAACGAATATCCGCCAACCTGTGAAGTTGTCAGAGAAACTATATCTGTAACAGTCGGTTCTGCTAGCATACACCTGATTTGAGAACCACAGGTTGATTGTCGCTCCTGAATTAGTGCCATACCATTGAAACACAATGAATTCACGTACAGAGTAGTCTTGATCTGCCCCGTAATCATGATAAATATACCATTCTGAACCTGCCCCGGTGGGAATTACAATCTTCAAGCTATCTGTTCCAACGGCTTTAGTTACAGCGTCATTAGTTAATGTGGGCGCACCGATCGAGCCGACACCACCCACAGTGCCAGTCCAATATGCTGTTTGACTGTCGTTCCATAATTCAGCCCAGTTAGAGTGAGCTGTATAGGAGTTATCGTTGTCAAGTATTACTTGGAAGCTAAACATTTTGTTTACTTTATCAAGCTGCCAGTTCCAAACAGGCTCACCAAGTGGGTTGTCTTGAGAAACACTAGTGCTGTAATCGATAGGGTGAAGCCAGACGTTCGCCGGAGAAAGAACCGAAATCTGAGCAATGTTACCGTGCAGAGCTGAGCCATCCATTGCTGAAACGCAGAGCCACGGGTTACCGTATGTGTAAGTCTTGTTTTGTCGCCATTGATTATTTGTCTGAACGTTCGGAAGACACAGTCGGTTCCACTTGTAGGCGGAGAAGTTTCTCTGTATGAAGGTTAGAGCGGTTTCGCCTTTCAGTGTCGCGTAATTGTATAGCTGGGTTGAAGTTGTTGAACTGATACCGGTTAGTTCTTGTATGACAATTGAGAAAATGCGGTGACCTGGTGTGCCCGGTTCGTAAGCAACGTTAACATCAATTACATGAACCACTATACTGATGTTGTGAGGCGGCTCTGTGATCGTTAAGACGACTTCTGTATTATTCTTCGCTACAGTCTGGAAGTAATTTGCATTACTGTTCGCCCAAGTCACGTTATCTTCAGTGCAGAGCAAACTCCATTTTCTGACGGTGCCAACAACACCGATCTTGCGCTTGTATGCTCCGCTCTCCCAGACATCGCTTGTCGAATAGACTATCTCCGTCTTCTCCTCCAGCTTCGATACATTGAGGGTTTTGTCGTCAAGCGTTACAGTCATCTTCTCATCTATGCCTCCAAGTCGATGTCTAGAAACTGAGCGGGATTGATTGGTGTAGGAGGCGGGTTGCCTTCCCGTATCTCATTCACTAACGCCTTCACTGCGTCTATCAAGTCCTGCTTTGTCGGCTGTCTGCCAAGTGTTTCCTGGACTTTCATCAGTTTTTCATCAATGCTTTTCTGAGGTATCTGCGCGGTGAACAACTGATTCTGCTGATCGTATTGTACTGTGATTGTTGTTTCGTTGTTTCCTGTTGTTGTTATCTGCTTTAGCTTTATCATCTATCTCAAATCTACTCCAATGCTTGTGATGCAAACGCCGATTCCGGTGAGGTAGAACTGTGCGACAGCAGGCTGAACCATCTCAAATGTGTAGTTGAAGCTGGTTCTGTCCGCTCCTGTTGATGTAGAAAAGAAGTCCGCGGCATCTCCAAAGGTAACTCCGCGTTTCCTGCCGAGTTTAATGGACTTGGTAGGATTTTCGAATAAGGGCTCAGCCATCAGATAGACTGTTGAGCCTTGTGGAAAACCAAAATTAACTGGTTCACTGTCTGTCCCGAAAAGCCATGGACATAGTATTGCAGTTGCTCTAACGCGACCGGTTTGATCGGTTCCGTACCCGTTGTAGATTTTGATCTTGATGTTGTGGAAGGTGTTCTCGGCGAAGTTGCAGGTGTAGCGGCCATATGCTCCTTCGCCGAAGGTTGGATTATCAGTATTCTCATAGTCGCTTTCACTTGATGCCCAGTCAACTTGAACACCGTCGATGAAGAGTTTGCAGTTGAAGAAACTCGCCTCATTGCTCTCCCCGGTGTTCTTCATTTTTGTAGTGCGGCTGTTCTGATGCTCAGCGTAAACTGTGACGATACAGGTGTATTTCCTCAGATCTCCCAGTATTGTAGTTCTTTTAGCTGGAACTGGGATGTTCAGCGTCACAAGTGTCTGCTCAGTAACCGTTGTGATGCTGGTGTTGCCGCTGTCTTGGTCGAAAGCCGTATCATCAGGCAAATCAAACGAACCCATTATGATTGGATCAATGTGGATATGCATACTTGTGTCTCCAGCTGATGTTAAACTGGTTTGGATCTTGAAGGTGTATGTTCCAGCTGCGAGAATAAGCAGGACACCTCTCGAACCAACACTGTAATCGCCAGCGTACGGTTGTTGAACTGTTCCACGAAGGGTAACAAGCGGGACATCGTCAAGCAGGACACGAGCCCCACCCTTACCTATGAGACCGCTTCCGGGAACACCGATTTTCGCTGTGAAATAGACTCCTATTAGCGTTTGAGATTTGAGTGTGACTGTTTTTGTCTTCTGAGTAGCCCAGTCATGAACATCATTAGCTGATACCGCCGTGTCACTGTACAGCGTCGCCTCGCTCTCAACTTTTCGTATTGTCTCCATAGTTAGCCCCATCTCAATCACTACCTCTTCCTGATCATCTTCGTCGCTGAGGCTCCTGATGATGTGTTTTCAAAGACAACGCTCCGTAACTCCTCGAACATCCGTTTAACAGCGAATTCAGCGGTCTCCTTATCCACAGACCCCTGAACCACGATGAGCGGCCCCGTAATGTGAATACCGCTGGTCGTATTACCGTTGAGCGGCACAACCGCTTCAGGACCACTCTCACCAATCAGTGCAAGTGTTGGCTCCGTCACTATGCCGCCTTCACCTAGAGCTGGGATATGCGCTAACTCGTCGAGACGTTTTACACCCGGCACCAACCCGACCGTTGAGTTGTAGGCAGCAATCAGCAGGTTTACACCATCTATCGCCTTGTTCAGCAACCAGATCGCCGCGTTCATTTGTCCTTTCAAGACCTCTCCGATAACGGCGCCTAGTCCTTTGAAGAAGTCAATTACGCGGCCGCCGATATCCAGCAGTGTGTTGAAGCCTCCTTGCAACCGGTTAAACACATCTTCGCTGAAGTCTCGGATGCCGCCGAAATTTGTCTGCCACGCCTCATAAAGCAGAACTGCAGCTGCAACAATCGCCATAATCACCAGAACAATAGGATGGGCTGCAATGAGGCTGAAGGCACCTGTTGCCGCAGACGCGACTTTAGGCATAACTGACGTGAAGGTGCCGCCGAGGAGACCGGTAACTGAACCCAGATTATCGAACAGTGTAATGGTTGCAGGCATAACCTCGATAGCGGCGTGCATCATAGCCTCGTTAACCTGTTTCTGCTTCTCCGCTAACTGATCCTCAGCAATCCTAGCCCGATCCGTTGCCTGCTCAGCGTCACGGCGAGCACTCGCATACTCCTCACTATCCTCCCCGTATTTCGCCATGACTTGCCGCGCCTTCTCCCAAGCGTCCGCCTCAGCGTTCTTCGCGCCCTGCAAGCTGACCGCGGCTCTATCTGCTCTGAACTGGGCGTTGTCAACCCGGTCATACATGTCGTAGAGAGCAAAGCCGCTTGTGGCGAGACCGGACATCTTAATCGTCAAATCGGCGAAGCTAACCGAGGTCGTCTCACTTGCTTTAGTGGCCTGTTCGAAACTGTTCTCAGCAGTGCTACCTACATTTTGGAGCGTGGATGATGCGTCATCAACTGCCTTGATCGTCGCGGTGATGTCGAAGTTACCCACTGCTGAACGCCTCCTTCGCTTTCGCTAGAAGTACCCTTAGGAAAACAGGGTTGGTCTCATCAACCGCAGGACGCAGAAAAGGTCTCCGATCCTCAACATAACCTGCGTAGGGGGCTCGAACCTGAACTTCTCCGCCAACCGCCACAATGCTGCTTCTAAGGAACCCGGTTCTCACAGGAGCGTTTTGCCTAGCTTTTCCAGCCAATAGCTGCGCCGCTTCACCAGACGCCTCAGCGATAACTCGACGAACAGTTTCACCGCTGAGCCGCGTCATACGGATAAACCGCTCCGCGTCAAAGCTAACTCTAAGCTGCATGCTCCTTCATCCTCTTCAAAGTCCGCTCCACTACGACGTGATCAAAGACGATGTCGTAGATTGAGCCGTTGTGGAGAAGTGTTGAGGGTCTGATGCCGAGTGTCACCGCCAAGTCACCTACTGCCTTCCCGAGGTTCGTCCTCGCGAAAGGAGGCTGCATCTTTATTCGCCTCCTTCACAGCTTCATTCAAATGATTAAGCAAGGCGATGAAGACTTCGCCGGCATCCTCTTCACTAGGCTTCGGATTCACTACAGTAAAGACACGGTCGAAGCACCGCTTCATCTCCATCTCTATCTTGTCGGACTCCTCAGGTGTCGTGGGCACCTTTCGCGCTAGAAGCCTGTATCGCTGGATCTGGGCTTGAAGCCACGGCGGCAGAACCTTGATCTTGTATTGCTGTCCATCAATTTCAATGGTTTTCACTTGCTTAGATCACCTAGTATGTTACATCCTCATCGTTCTGGAGTTCGATTTTGACGATATCAGTACCGACTTTGACGCCTGTGAACTTCAGATCCTCGACGATTCGCTCCTGCTTATCTACGTAAGCGTCGCCCGCATCGTATTCTATACTGTCAACAGTGACCTGCAGGTAGTAGTTGTAGCCGCCGCTGATAACGCCGCCCTGCCACTTTGCGATGAGCTTTACTTGTGTCCCGTTCAGAAAGTTAGTTAGATGCGTAGTATTCAAAAACCTGATACTCATGGCACCGCTGATTTCCAGAGCACCCGTCTCTATTCGTGGAAGCGTACGTGACGTAATCGTGTGGTGGTTGCTCTTCAGATTGTTTTTAATTGAAAGCTTGAAAGATTCAGGAGTAGCGGCGGAGCCGGCGAGCGTGAACGTATTGGTCAATACCGCATAGGCTTGGGTGTTGAACGTAGGCGATCCGACTGTTCCAGTTGTTTCATTTGCACCGATACCTTTTACCTTGATCTTGAGGAACTCATCGGGCTGGCATTCAAGGTCAAGCTGATCTACGCCGTAGCCTGATACTATCTTCTCAGTTACATCGTGGAGCCCTACTCTGGCTGTGATGCTCGGCAGGCTCCCCAAAGCGTTGTGCGTAAAGGTGTGTAGAGCAACACCTGCTGTCGGGTTAGTCTTGTTCTCATCGCCGAGGAGTGCCTTCAGAATCAGCCCTACATTCTTGTAGTTAACGTACTGGCTCCAACCTCCAGTCACCTTCTTAGGGCCTCCAATACTCATCGACAATGCACGTGACTCAACTGTCAGGCTTCGAATAGGCTGGTTGGCGAATGTAAGATCCTCGTCTATGCAGGGGATCGCATAACTGCCCGCTACCGGCGTGTCGTAAGTTGACTCTTTACCTATATTCACATATCTTGTCAAGTGTTATCCACCTCTTGCTGCGCATCTAACTTGGCTGTTTTTCGCCGGTGTTCGACCGGCTTATCTGGAGGGTTGTCCGCATGGAAGCAGGAGCCGAGCTGTTTGTGTCGGCGTAGGAAGAATATCTGGCGCTCGATGCGAACTGCTCCCTCTTTGCTGCCGAGGACATTCAAACCTAGCACCTCCCGGACATGCTCGTTCTGCTGATACGGCGAAGGGCCAAGCGGCTTTCCACCATACGTCTCAGCTAAATCGGGCTTCATCCACCTCCCCATTTAGCTCATCCACCTCCTCGCAACATAATTCAACGCAATCAGGCGCCGAGCGTAATTCTTTGAAGGAACATCGAAGACCTGAACCGCATAGGGTGTCTTGCCTTCATCATCCACCAAGCCGCCAAGCGTCTTATCCGCCAGCAGAACCGTTTCTACAGACTCAATCTTATCGTAAACCGACTTCTCCGCATCATCTTCCACTGCGGCCTGATCCACTATGCCTATCTCGAACCGCAAATCATACAGTATCTGACTGACATTGCTGTGCCCAGTCGCGTCCCTACCGTTGAACTGCACATAGCCGAATGGAGTGGGAAGTCCTGACAGGTTCACAGGGCGGCCGAAATGCCACTTCATCATGCCTGCAGAGCCTGGGCCTCCAGCCTGCTCAGCGTCCTTCATCGATGCATCCGCATTCAGCGAATCGATAATTTTCTGCACAATCTGCCTGTAGGTCAACTGCTACTCAGCAATCCTCCTAACGTTAATCATGCTGCGAGCGAGGATACTCTTGCCTCCGTAGGTACCGCTCCACTCAACCATGTAGGGGCCTGTGCCGTAGGTCGCTGAGACGAAGCTGTAATCCGTGTAGTATTCGCCCTGAGCATCCTTAGTCGGCGTGATAGTATCTTTCAGGGTCACGGATGAGTCGTAAATCTTCAGAGTCGGAGAAGACGGATCAACCAAGCCGTCATTAACATGCTCAAACCGAGCTTGAAGACGCGCCGTATTGTCAAGATCAACGTAGCGAGGATTCTCGACTGTTACCGTGAAGACGCCGGATGACACCTTCACAGGGCTGTTCCAACTGATGTTTCCCATCAGCTGACCCTCGCTATGCTGCCGCGCTCATCGCGTACAAACGACTTCACAGTCTTGAGCGCGGTTTTCAGAAAGTTCTGTTTGAAATGAGTATCAATGAACTCCTGAAGCCTCTCCTTCGCTTCACGAACAAATGGATGATCTTTCGCCTCATCAACAGATGAGCGCCGCATTCTGAAGACCCCGGCAACCCACTCATTCTCAATATCTGCCAACTCGTCAATCAGCGCTGGAGATATAATGGCGGGATCGACGTGTTTCTTGACGATTAGGTTGATGCGCTTATTCACGGCGCTCTGAATATTCTGGATCTCAGTGTCGCTGGCTGTGTTGCTGCTAGGTGTTGCAAGCCACTCTTTGACGCCGGCGAGCGTACCCCAGACCATTGCTAACGCCACTTCTCCCTGAGCATCTGCTCCTTGCAGACGTTGCCAGCTTCATCTCGCTCTTTCGAACGATAACCGAGATGCAGGTTGACTACACCGAAGCCGTTGAAAAAGAGGCTGTCAGGGCTCGGCGCAGGCGCAGGATTCGCCTTCAAGTCACAAATAACCTGGTCGCCGTGAAGTATCCGGAACCAATGATCATACTTCAAGTCGCTGCAGGCAACGAAGATACGGGGTCTCCAGTCCCAAGCTCCTCTCCAGTGAAGCACTCTGACGTAACCGATGGTGCTGCACTTCATGCTGGTGAACTGGTCTCGGTAGAGGCTGAGGCAATTACCGAACAGTATCTCATCCCCGTCTAAAACAAGCAGAATATCGCCGGGCCTGTTGGCTGTGAAGAGTTTGTTGCGCTTCTCGCCTTGAGTCATCCGGCTGTACTGCTGAAGCTTAATCTTGCCTAGACCAAAAAACTCCTCTACCTCTTGAATGCGTTGGAGCGTTTCGTCGGTCGAGTTGTCTTCAGGGCTGGGCCAACCTTCGTATGCGCCGTCCATAATCAGGATCTTATCGACATGCGGGTAGACCGAGATGAGTGACTGCCTGATTGTCTCCGCTTCGTTAAGGATGCTGTAGCAAGCAACAATTTTTCTTTCGTCAAAAAAAGTTGGGGGAGCAGCCATTTCTATCACTATGCTGTTATGATTTTGACGAGGCTGTCCGGCTCGACTGCTTTGCAGGCCATGTCCCAAACTGCTTTGATGACGGTCTGATTCTTCCTGATGTCGTCAAAGGTCTTAATCTGCATATCTCGGCTTACACCTAGGCCGAAGGTGACGCCTTTCTTGTACACCGCAGCGTGATATGTGGTTGTGGTACCTGAACCTGTGCCTGTAGGAACTTTCGTGCTCCGCCTGACCTCTACGCCGTAGACGCTCGGAATTACACCTGTGATCTGAGTCTTCTCGCCGAAGATATGCGCCTGTCTCACGTCGGAATGCTTCAGTAACGCGTCGAACTGGACTGGGTGAAGCACCGCCACCAGATCCGATGGGTCGTAGCCTTTGTTAGTGATGTTCTTGATTGCAGATGCGATTCGCGCCGGTGCAAAGGTCATCGCCGAAGTAATGTTGCCCTCTGCGCCCACCGATTCATCTCCGTAAAGTGTCGCCGCAGGCGTCGCCGTGTTCGCTTCAGTGAGTATCAGGTTGTCTTCATCGTAGAGTTCGCTTAGCCGGAATGTTTCCGTGACTGCTTGAATGATGTTGCCGATTGACTTTGCCTCAAGCTCGTAGGATACGTTGAGCTGGAGTCCACGCGGTGAAGGTACCGCGTCCACCGTGGATAGTGTCGGTGAAACCTCGGTGGGCTCGGTGTTCTCGGTCAACGCGCCTGCTGCAGCAACCTTTACTGTGCCGAACCGAACTCTGTCCGCCCCTTTTGGAACGGTTACGAACTGTATCGTGTCTCTGAGCTGTGATGCAAGCGCAGAAGGAATAATCCTCAGTGGTGGTGCTCCAGTAACGCCGAGTGCAACGCCGGTTGTTCCTGTGCTGATTGCCTCTGTAACCTTCTTGACGCTAGGCTCGAAGCTCCGAAGCCAATTCAGCCGCTCATCAACGCCGTTAGGTAGATCGATGATTGGGACTGTCCAGGTGAATCCGATTGGTTTGGCGAGCCCGGATTCGGCAAGTAGTGCTTGAGCAATCTTGAGATACTTCTCAGCCTCAGCCTCCCAAGGTTCCTTAGCCTTCTCGCCGTTTACGGACTGCTCCGTTGAAGATACCTTTGCACTTGGTCCCTGCTTCTCCCTATCCCTAAGGGATCCAGCGTGTTCCTTGAAGGCGGCAACAATGCTCTCGCGCTCCTTCGCCAAGGCTGCGTCAAGATCCTTCGAAGTCACGTATGCTGGCGGTTGCTGTTGTTGTGACTGTTCCTTCTTCTCTACTGCTGGCTGCTCTTCCTTTTTCTCCTCTGTTTTCTGCTCCTTTTCACTCATCTTCTTTTTTTCTTCCTTTTCCGTTTTGTCGGTTGTTGACTCTTCGCTCGCCCCGCCCACATCCATCTCCTTGGCGTGGTGGAGAAGATGCTGCCTAGCCTTCGCCTTGACATCCGCAGGAAGATCAGTTTGATCGAGTCGCTGCAACGCGTTACGTAGATGTGGAAGATCTACTTCGCCCGATGTATTGTGATGCGGTAGATGCCTGCTCATCCTCGGCACAGTTTTTCCCGACTTGTCCTTCTCACCATCCGGGTAAACGGCGGCGAAAGCGGTGTCGGGCAGGTCGTTGATGTACGCTGCATCCCACTCACGCTCAGCCACAATAGATGTAGCCGATGCGGGTTGAGTCTCATTGGCCACATCCTCATGCTTCTGGGTTTCAGAGGCGGTTTGGATGTGGCTCTCCTCGGTCTTTTCAGGCTGAGGAGCTGCCCCTTCGCCGGCTTGAACCGGTGAAGACTGGGTTGATGAGACATGTTCTATAACCTCTACAGAAGTTTCAGGTATTCCAGGTGCACAGGTGAGGCTTGCCTCGTAGAAATCCAGCTCACGAGGAACGCTGTAACCATCAAAACGGTCAAACCGCGAGGGATGTGCACCTAGACTGACGTTGTTGACGCCTCCAGATTTCACAAGAGCGGATTTACTTTCATCTGTAACCTCAGCATCATACTCAAGACGCATCAACTCATCGTTCCAGTGTAGGTGAGCAGTCCCGATCTGCGGGAGAGTGTAGTTATGCTCCCAGTACAATGGAACCGTTTTGCCGTCACCGCGCTTCAACTCTTCAGGAAGGTAGAGGTTCTTGTTGCGACTGATACGCGGCGGAGCTAAGACGCCTCGTATTCGAGTCGCCTTCTCCGCAACCAACTGTTCAGTAATCTGCGTAGGAAACAACGACGTATACACTGTGTTGTCATTGTTCTGGTTCTCGTTAGCGTCGGGTTTCCCAGACATCTACTCCTTTTCCTCCATCGTAGATGTCGTTGCTGGTGTCTGAGGTTCCCAGATTTCGAAGCCGAACTTCTGAAGGTTCTTCCGATACTCATCTGGGCGGATGCCTCCGAGTTTGAAGGCTTCACTTAACGCCTCGAAGGTCAGCTCAGGCGAGTCAGGGGTTCCCCAGTGCAGCTTCACTCCGCTTCTACCGGGGTCGACTCCGCGAGCCTCAAGCAGAGGCTTCACCACCAGCCGTTCATAGCGGCGTTTCAGGAAGCGTTGAAGCATCACCCGGAACGCTTCAGCAATCTCTAATGCGGCGTTAGCAGAAGCTTCGGTGAAACCTGTTGTAGTTAGGAGACGCGGAAGCGGCGTTTCAAGCCCAAGATAGGTTTGGTTGAGAAGCCACTCCAGCATATAGTCAAATCTGCCTTGGCTTGACACGCTTAGCTCCTTGAAATCGACCTTAGCGTTTGTAGCGAAATCCTCCCCGGGCTTAGAGCCCTGTATTTGCGGCTTGATTATTCGCTCAAACTTCTCATCGCTAACATCGAACTGTATCAGGAACCGAGGCGGATACTTGTGGATAAGCCGCCGCATATCATTCTCAATCTGAGCCTTAATGTCAAGCAGAGCCGGAACAGTATCACCGCAAGAATCCACCCTTGTATTAGCAAGCGGCGAAAGCATCCCGACGCCGAAGGCGGAGCGGTCAACCGGGTTCCACGCAAAATGCAGAATATCCTTCGAGCTAAGCGGCGTCTCTGCGCCGCCTATCCGCTGAATGATATCGACTACCTGACCAGTTTCCGTCCGTCGAATCTTAATGATGCTTGAAAGCTCCACTAACAGCGATGTAAGCTCAGGTGGGCTAGCCCAACTCTTAGGCTTCTCAGTGAAACTGTTCCCAGCATAAAGAATCTCGGTGCAGACCTGCTGCAGCCACTCGTCAACCGCCGCATCTTCGTTAAACTCCTCTACAACACTCAGCGCCTTAGCAGTATCAGCGGTCACGTAGAAGCCGCTGCCAATCGTCTGCGCCACAAGATTATCAACAGACGCCTTAACCGATGAATCGCAGAGGTAATAATCTCGCAGAGCAGCGAACGTAACCTCAGGATGCTCACCCACAGTAGGCTGCCAAACAGTTACGACCTTCGCCCGCTCCGTGACAGCTGAAGCCAACCTACCCTTCAGAGCAACAAGAACAGACGACAAACGTTAACCAATAAAGAAGTACGCGGCGAAATATAAAAAACAGCACGATAATTAATAAAAATATTAGTTAGTTAATTAATTAAGAAGTTAACTAGTTAATAGTTTAATTAACTCCTTACTCTTTGCTTCATCATCCAAGACTGACTTCAAAGCCCTCTCCACAATCAGCTCAACTGGAACACCATAGGTCGCAGAAAGAATCTTCAGTCGCCTATGCGTATCTCTATCCACGACAACGTGACGCGGCCTACCTGATACCAAGCTCACCTGGAATAACACCACACAGCCAAGTAAAACCTGACCGAGCGATTCTCCACAAAAAGGGAACTTGCATAACTACACTCCATAATATGGAAAAAAAATCTATAAGCCATTGATTGATCATAAAGAGCTAACAAAAATAGATAAATCAGAAGGATTAACAGATAAGTTTAAATTTATTACAGAAAGTTATGGAGAAAAACAATGTTACGGCATAAACAATTCAAAACCATCTAAATTGAAGAATATAAGTTATGTGGTCGAGAGATCTATTATCTGATCGTTGTATGATATGTTCACGCAGGTGTGTCTGGAGTGTGTAAAAGAATCGGCGGCGCCTATGTGAATTCAACGGTCTCGCCGTCAGCTAGATGAATGTCGTACTTCTTTACGAGACTTTTCGCATAGGTGTTGTAGTCGTCGATATCTGTTTTGCTCCCAATACTTCGAGCCTTATCCCAGAGCCGCCAGAGCTGCATCCACTCCTCGACGGAGACCTTGAGTCTCAGGCCTTGAATCCTAGGTCTCAGGGTTGGTCGCCCTTATATTTTAGACTCAATATTCTCCACGGCCTGATCCTTATCCGTAGAAACGGTTGCTGTATTTAACCATTAGTGTATCACTTTGGTTAATCAAAAAGGTATATCCCTATAGTAATCGAATACGGTTATACAATCCGTGTTACTAAGTCGATGCTCAGGCAGACAGAACCACAGGAAAGGGATCAGGAATAACAAGGAAAGGCATCGGCACCATCATCGGGCGAAAAACAGCCAGCGGTGGAAGAACATACACGAGAGCATGGATATACGTACCTACAGAGGTTTTCAGGGACACCAGCTTCCCACTAGACGTTGGTGATCCCTGCCGAATCGAGATCGACACCGAACAGAAACGACTCATAGTCTCACCTATCCCACCGGATGAAGCTAAGCGCGAAGGCTGGGTCAAACGGCAAAGAGCACCAGATCGCTCATCCAAGGGAACCCATTGAGAACATTGGACAAGTGATATGTTCTCCTGAGCCTCTGTTCCCTCTATCCTTCAATATCTATATCTCTCTGTAGTCTGTTCTGCTAATAACTATAATCAATGACAACTTATCTTAAATGTTTCGTGAACTCTCCCTTGTTTGGGTACAATGTCCATATCAAACTCGTCGCCACCACTGGATATCGACTACCTGCTAAGGGACTTGTTCGAAGATTACCAACGGCTATCAAAAATCCTTAGGAATACCGATCCTGACAATAGATCCTTCGTCAAACTGTATGACGCTAAAACGAAGGTAGGTGCACTGATTCGGGATCTCCTGAAGTTACGGGGCATTAATGTTTCAGAGGATGATTTAGTCAAGATACTTGAGAAAATTCCAGGGAAGACCGCTAAGAAGGTAAGAGTGATACTGGATGAGTAATCGAAGTAGTATGGATTATGATAACATCTCCTCTGTGCTTCAGAGGCTTAAGAAGCATTCACCAATAGTGATTGAATGGTTAGACGCCTCGGAGAGTGATGTTTACGATGTAAATCTGGCGACGTTGCCGAATACTGCCGTAGGGACTCACATCAAGGAGATTGGATGGTTCATCAAGGTTCAAAGCGATGCGACTTGGGGCATGCCCCATCTGCTCTACTACTTCAGAATGACAGATCGACGCTACCGAATTTCAAGTATTCCTTTGCCTTTGGTGAAGCGTGTTGTGCCTCTTGAGGAAAAAATAGCCAGAAAACATGGATTAATTTCCCCCGAAATCCCGGTTTCGCCGCGCTCCCAGCGTCGAATAGAATGTTTCAAAGGCGGTGTGAAGTACCCGCGCTCAAGGGGTGGTAAGAGTTGCTAAAGAAGCCTAGACAAACGTTGAAGACTGAGCATGCGGAATTTAGTATGCTTGAGCGTGACTATCGTGGCCTGATTTCAATTGTCCTCACGCTTGGCTTGGTTATACTGCTTTGGAAAGGAGATTATCAATCCGCATCGGTGCTAGGACCATTAGCCGGTACTAGTGTCGGCTGGTACTTTTCAAAACAGAGAGAAGGCGAGAACTCTGAGAGTTGATCCTTACACACCTACTGGTCAGGTTAGCGATCTGATTGAGACGGAAAAAAGTTGGTAAATTATGGCGGAAGAAAAGCTGAAGGTGATTAAGGAAGATCCTGTCGCTTTCGCCAAGTTTATCTTGGATTTCCATCCGTTCCCGTATCAGGAAAGTATCCTCAGCAACGATTCCGAGCGATTAATCGCAGTTTGCGGCCGACAAATAGGAAAGTCCACTACTGCAGCAGCTAAACTAGTCCACTTCGCTGTGACACATCCCAAGACAACGTCGATTATTGTTTCAGCTACGTTACGTCAATCAATGGAGATGTTCAGCAAAGTCAGAATGTTCACCGACTCATCTATAGTGAAGCGAAGCATAACTCGTATGACACGAACTCAAATCTTCTTCAATAATGGTAGCCGAATTATTTGCTTGCCCTGTGGCCGCTACGGCTCGACACTCCGCGGTTTAACAGTTCATTTCGCGGTCGTTGATGAAGCGGCGTTCATTTACCCAGAGGTAATTGAGTCGGTAATATTTCCTATGCTTGCGACAACGCATGGCAGAATTTGGCTACTGACTACTCCTTGGGATCGAGCCCATATCACTTACAAGGCATTTACGTCTTGGCCGAAAGATTCGGTATATCACTTCCCATCATCAATCAACCCGTTAATCACTCCGGCCTTCCTAGATGAGCAGTTGAACCTGATAGGTCAGGAACGGTACAATCAAGAGTACCTGGCTCAGTTCGTAGATGATTCTCGCTCATATTTTCCAATGACACTGATACGTCCTTGCATAGGCGAAACTCCAATCAGTTCAGACTGTTGCTTCGCAGGATACGATCCAGGAGGCAAAGAGAGCTATGCAGCTGCGGTAGCTGTAAACAAGCGACAAGACAAACTTGTTGTAAGGCGGATCTGGAGCGCTAAAGGGTTGAGTTACACCGAGGCAACATTGAAAGTAGCTGAGATGTGTAAACTCCTAAACGCAGAAAACCTGTACGTCGACCAAACGGGTCTCGGGCAACCAGTTGTTGAGCACATCAAGGATCTTGGAATAAGTGTTGACGGCTTGGTTCTGACCGATAAGCGAAGAGAGGAGTTATTCACAAACTTGAAGCTACTACTTGAACAGCGAAAAATCATTTTACCAGACAACTTGGAACTAATCAAATCCCTAAACTGCATCGAATACGAGCGGACACGAGTCGGAGGCTTCCGCTTCACTCATCGACAAGGCACTTACGATGATCTAGCATTCGCACTAGCATTAGCATGCTGGGCAGTCAAGATGCAACCAAGCGGAGCGATTGTAAAGCTGTGATGGATGAATGGTCAAGATTGTTCTTCAACTCCCAGTTCTTCTGAAGAAGCGGTCTAAGGCGACTTTCAAGGTTAACCAAGGGTTCAAGAGTACATCAGAGGTGACTGATCGAACAATTGCGGTCGGCGAAGCGTTTGGAGTCGGGGTGGATGAGGAGCAGGTCCACCAAGTTTACCGGAACTTCGAAGTCAATGTAAAACCGGGTGATATCATATACATAACAGGCGAAAGCGGATCAGGAAAATCGACCCTGCTAAAGGTGCTAGCTAAGCAGCTTCGAGAGCCATTAGCTGCTATCGAGTTCGGAAAAGTATTGTGCGACTGGGAAATGCAGATCAATGGAGATGAGATTCTAGTTAATGGTGTTGGTCGAGATGTAAACGAAGCTCTTCACTACCTAAGTATCGCCGGGCTAAATGATGCATTCCTCTTCGTTCGCCGGTTCCGGGAACTAAGTGACGGGCAGAAGTACCGATACAGAATTGCGAAGATGCTCGCAGGAGGCGCGTCCGCTTGGGTTTTTGATGAATTCGCCGCAACACTCGACAGAGAGACTGCTAAGATTGTCAGCTTCTGTCTCCAAAAGGTCGCTCGTACTAGCGGCAAAACCGTAGTAATTGCCACTACCCATGAGGATCTATTCATTGACCTAAAACCATCTGTCTTCATCAGAAAGGGATGGGGTGAAGACGTACATGTTGATTATCACCCAAATGTTATGGGCAATCTGTGCAGCATCGCGCAGAATGTACGAATTAAGAAAGGATCCTACCGAGATTACAAGGATTTATCGCAACTACATTACCGCGCAGGGAAACCTTTCTGCGCCAAAAGAGTATTCAAAGCTGAGATAGCGGGAAGAGTAATAGGCGTAATAATCTACAGTACTCCCTTGCTTTCAGTCGCAGGACGCAATCAGTTTCTAGGACATACGGCCACGCCTGAAGAAGTGAACCGCGATTTCTTAACGATCAGTCGCGTCATTCTTCATCCAAAATTCCGCGGCATAGGCCTCGGCATACGCCTAGTTCAAGAAACCCTACCGCTCGCAGACTCAAAATACGTTGAGGCAATCGCTGTAATGGCGCGTTACAACCCATTCTTCAGCAAAGCAGGCATGACTGAGATTCCTATCCAACCGACACTGGCAAACCATTGCATAAAAACGCTGGAATCCCTAAGACCCTTCGGCTTCAACCCCGTCTTCTGCAGCAGTCTACACTACAATACTCGCATCATTACAAACCTCACAAAACAGGAATACTATAGCCTCATCAGCATACTCTCACACCAAGCTCGCTTACTAATATCAAGACGAATGCACCACAACCAAAAAACACCATCAACAGAAGAAATCCAAAGCAAACTATCAGCGAACAGAAACCTCGCGTCTCAAAGCATCAAAACCATAGCAATAACCGCCCAACCTAAGAAATACTATATCTGGCCCTGCAACAAAACAAATGGCTCAATACAAGAAACAGCAGTCCAACCATTCCTAAACACAACTCCCACAATATAAAACAAGAAAACACTGGGGAGTAGTCTTGCAAGCCTGCATCATGCATCTCTGCAACTTCTGCAGCCTAAGGTACTCTACCTGATGCAGATTCATCAGGAATAACAATCGTTTCCTACACACTTTTCCTGGCTTTATATATCCCTCCCTCGGCCAACGGCAGCAGTGGCGCCGGCGCACGAAAGGCCTCCTTTAACCAAAAAACAATACAATCAATACCTAAGATTGATGGAGCGCCCGCTATTACTACCTATCAGCACAGAAATTCTTGGATCTGGTTGATGTAGTCGGTGAGCCAGATTCCTTTCTTTACAGGAATCTTTCGTCCGAACTGCAGGTTGAGTTCTTCGATGATGTCTATGTCGAGAAACAAAAACCTCAACGTCAATCTCACCCCTTCCAAAAATTATAGAAAAACCCGCAAGGAAAATCGGAGAACCCTAAATAAAATATAGAAAACACTCAGAGATGCTGCATATCCCATTATAAGCCAGCTAGCGGCTAAGAATCTGAGACTGGAGAGAGCCAAGTGCAGCGAAACCAAAATTTGTGGTTCTTCACTGCCACAAAAAAAGGCGCTCCCCAGTCCCACAACACACCCGAACCGAACCTAACACAAGCAGTTACCAGAAGGAGAAAGGAAGGTTGAGTCGTCCAATCTGCAGCAGCTTCAACGAGGGGAAGTTGACCCCCACCTGCTACGGATGCGGCTACCTATGGGACTGCCACCCCCGAATAGAAGGCGAAAACGCGGACACCGCCCTGATCAAAATGAACTACCGGCTGTGGCGATGGAAGCTAACCGCACTCAGCTTCCTACTATTCAACCTAGCCCTCTCCGCCGCACTACTCCTGATATGGAGCGGCTCAGCGATGAACCCCCAGTACCTGTTCTGCGCCGAAACAAACCGCTACGGCGAATTCTGGCTAGAACTAGCAATGATCACCGGAACCCCGTTCGCAATGGGCTGGCTATGGTGGAGAGCAAAACAATGATTAGGAGAAACCTGTTCACAAAAGAGTTCGAGGCCGTAAACACCTACACCTACCAAACAGAACACATACAGATCACCCTCACCCAGCAAATCAAACTCCTCCTACAAAACAAAGTCGCAATAGGCCAACGCACCTACAACGGCTGGAAAGGCCACCTACCCTTCTACCTATACCGCTGCCCAAAATGCGGCAACCACCACATAGACTACCCACACGGCTTCAAAAACCAACAACACCTAAACTGCGAAAAACAACAAACAACCACCACCCAACCCACAATTTAACCACCCACCCAATAACCAAGCCTTGGCTCCCGTAACAACGACACGCAACAACATGGTCTAGCAATATGGAGCAGAAATATAGATCATAACTGCATCGCGTTTATTAAAAGAATCCAGACAAGAAAAGTCAGATAAGATATGACTGGTCGATTATACAGAAGGAACCGAAAGGCAGTAGCACCCGTACTCGCAACACTACTCATGATAGCAGTAGCCGTAGCAATGTCAGTAATCATATTCATGTGGAGCCAAGGCTTCCTATCACAAACCTCACAATCAACAGGCAGCCAACAAGGCGCACAAAACCAAGCAGCACAATCAAGTATTGCAATAGAACAGGTTACATTTAGCGGTCCAACAGCAACGGTCTATTTCAGAAATGTTGGTGCTGTAGCAATAACCCCCGCATTACTTACCGCTTCTGGGATAAATAGCAATAATGGCTTCAAAACATCTGCTACAAACTCGTCAGCTATTACCGCTGGCGGAAGTACGCTCAATAAAGGTGCGGGCGGCAGTTACGCAATGACTCTGACTAACTTAACTCCCGGTGACGTAGTGACATTCAAAATAACTACAACTGCTGGAACCTTCGCTCAAGGCTCATACACAGTGCAGTAGAGTTACATCGCACCGTTCCTATTTTTTCATTCACTCAAAATTACCCTGAGGTCAGCTGATACGCGGCTCCTCAGGTCTGCATTTTTTAACAATGTTTGTATTCACAACTAATCTACGTTTACTCGATTATAGTATTGGGAAACCGATTGCTCGGGCGACTACAGCGGCTCTAGTGGACTCTTTCCTAGTTAGGGTGATTGAGGAGAAAAAGATGTCTTCGCCTCTGGTGTGCAGGGCGAGGCTGCTCATCATCACAGACAACGACTTTACCCGGTGAGCCTGATCATCTATCTTCCTGTATCTCTGGAAGGAATCTGTGATCTTATTATGCTCACTGCAGAACTGCGCGACGGTCTGCTTAGCCTTCGGCGACTTTCTCAGATATAGAGGGAACAGTATCTGCTCCTCAACGTTAAAGTGCAGCAGCACAGTCCTCTCGAAAAGCTCCAGCCGAGCCGCACTCGACTGCCGCTGATTCTGCATTGATGAACCTATCGAGTTCATCATCATCATTTCGTTTAACATGAACTTGATGAAGCTTTCTTCAAGAAGATTCGTACGCTTAAACAACACGTGATGAATCTTCTTCGACCTATCCAAGAGAATAGTCAAGGGCTAAACTAGTCTCGTCAACCACACCTCAGTCTAGTTTAATAAGGATTACCGTAATGATTAAAAAAAACACACCTTGTCACCCCAAAAAAGGGTGAAACCACCACAAAAATAGCCGAAAAAAGGTTTAAAACGAATCCCGGTAAAGAAGGAAAAACAACAACAACGACAAACAACACCCAGGCAACCTCGAAATATGTAGAAAAGTTCCTCAGAACGAATTTAACCACCAAAAACGTACGTTATAATTGGTGAACCTAGAATGTTCGGCCTACAAATATTCACCTCAGCCGACACCTCATTCTGGTGGCTACTGCTAGTACTACTCATCATCGGCCTAGTAATAATAGTCGCCATCGACGTCCTAGTCGCATTCCCAATCGCAAGCCTAGCCGCAATCGCAATCTACCTCCTAACAGGCAGCCTAGTAACCGCCGGCATAGTATTCCTAATCACCGCCCTAGTAAGCGTCGCAGTAGGAAGCGCCTTCGACGTAGGACACAGACACCGCCACCGCCACGTACACATACACGAAGAAGATTAACAAACAAACAAGATGACTAACTAAAACAGAATAAAGAGATCCACATACCGGCGGCAAGAGCGCCCACCCTACCTAATCTATCTGCAAAAACCTAGCCTAACTGCGGAGTGTTAATATAATCACAAACACCAGCCCACACCAAACCCCTTGAACCCTCAAACCACAACGACAAAAGCAAAGACACAGAAAACTAAGACAAAGAAGAAGGAGAAAATAGCAGTAATCGGCCTAGGCAAAGCCGGACTACCATTAGCCGCCGTCATAGCAGACTCAGGCTTCACAGTAACCGGCATCGATATTGACGCGGAGAGATGCCGCCGCATCAACAAAGGCGAAAACCCGCTCGGCGAAGAACCCGGCCTAGACGAGCTAATCCAGAAGCACGGCGGCAAAAACCTCACCGCCTCAACCGACTACCGAGACGCCTCACAATGCACCCTATTCACCGTAATCGTCCCCTTATTCCTAGACAAAGACAACACCCCAGACTTCTCAGCACTATCAACAGCCTTCAAAGGCGTAGCCCAAGTCCTGAAGCGAGACGACACCGTGGTGCTCGAAACCACAGTCTCCCCGACAACAACAGAAACACTGGTTCGAAACTGGCTTGAAGAGGGAAGCCGCCTGAAACTAGGAGACTTCAACCTAGCCTTCTCACCTGAACGAATCATGACTGGATTCAGCATCTCCCGGCTGCGAGAGTTCCCGAAAATAATCGGCGGAGTCGACGAGAAAAGCGGGGAACAAGCCTATCAACTCTACAGGCAGTTTATCCCAAACCTGAAAAAGGTCTCATCAGCCCGAGCCGCAGAGTTCATCAAAGTAATAGAGGGCTGCTACAGAGACGTAAACGTCGCGTTAGCGAACGAGCTCTTCCAGATAGCGGACAGCCTCAACATCGACTTCTACGAAGCCCGAGAAGCCGCCAACCACAAATACTGCGACATCCACCTTCCCTCAACCGGCGTAGGCGGCCACTGCATCCCAGTCTACCCCTGGTTCCTAATCAAAGAAATGGAGCGAAAAGAAAAATACGATAGCACCAAACTGCTCAGAACAGCCCGCGAAACCAACGACGAAATGATCAATTTCTGGGCAGGCAAAATCACACAGAAATGCTTAGAGCTAAACAAACCTTTAGCGAAAATAAAAATCTGCATCAACGGACTAACCTACAGAAAAGGAGTCAAAGAAACCTACCACAGCAGAAACCTCGCCCTAACCCAACACCTAACAAAGAAAGGCCTAAACACATACGCATACGACGAACTACTAACCCCGAAGGAAATCGAGAAGTTCGGCTTGAAACCACTCCAGCCCAGCAAAGCAGACATCATCTTCGACTCATTCAACCTAACGATAAACACCCAAACACCTCGCAAATAAGTAAATAAATGAGCGAAAAGAATCTTCTCTGCAAGATAAGCATAGCATTACCGCCTTCCTAGAATGCTGGTGCTCCAAGATTCCCCTAATCATATCAGCATCTTCTATATAATTGACAAACAACTGCTCTGATGACGTCGTCGTAGTCGGTTAGTAGTTAGTTAGTTAGTAACTAGGTGTTAGCGGAAGATGCCCCCTATTCGAATGAGATACGCTGGCTTGCTCGGATTCATCGTCCGTATAGTGAGCATCTTCACAGGCTTTCTCTTCATAATAATCGTAACGCGCCGTCTCCCGGAAGCAGATTTCGGAACCTGGGTCTGGATCACGAGGCTAATCGGCTACGCAGTATTTCCCACCGCCGCTATCAGCTTCTGGGCTACACGGTTCGTAGCTAGAGACTTCAAAGCCGCTAAAACAAGTATTCTGATGGCTCTTCTAGTATCCGCAGGGGCTACCCTAATCTATCTCGCAATCTCCCCCTTCGCTGCAAACGCAGCAAACGCGCCACTAATCTTCTTCCTGCTTGCAGCCATCCAAATACCGTTCGCATACATTGTAGAGAACCTCAACGCCATAGCCAACGGATCTAGGCCTGAAATCGTAAGCTACGGCACACTAGCCTACGAGGGGGTAAAGGTGGCTTTGGCCTTCCTCTTCATGGCTATACTGGGCCGCACCCTGACAAGCGCAATCATAGCCGTCGCCGCCTCACAATTCATCAGCATACTCGTACTCCTCTGGTTCCTGAAAGGTCACCTGTCAGGAAGCTTTGACAAACAACTGGCTTGGCGCTGGCTCAAAGTAGCCTGGATTCCCCTTTACAACGGCTTCTCATCCGTCTTCATACCCACCTTCGACGCCTCGATAATCATTGGTCTCACAGGCTCAAGCCTGATACTGGCGAACTACGGTGCAGCATACGTGATGTTCTCCATCGTCGCCTCCTCAGCTGCACTGGCCTCAGCCCTATACCCGAGGCTACTGCAAGGCGGCGATCATAAGGATGTTACCAGCGTCATAAACCTGACCACTCTCTTCGCAATCCCCGTAGCGGCAGGAATGTTCATCATCGCTCGACCCGCACTATACCTGCTAAACCCAGTATACGCAGACGCCGTATCAGTAGCCCGCATCATCATCCTATACACCTTCATCGCCGTAATAAACACAATATTCGACTTCTGCATCTTAGGCACCGAAAAGGTAGAGCTAAACGTCAACTCAAACCTCAAAGACTTTGTCAAAAGCAAGCTCTTCATGCTTCCAACAATCAACCTCATATGCGGCGTCACATACATAACCTCACTAGCCATCGTAATGCGCGTCACAACATCAATGAACCTCTCACCAGTTGACAACGCATACTACTGGGCACTAACCCAGCTCATCACCATACTCCCACTATTCACACTAAAAGCGATACTAGCCAAAAAAGCCGTAAACTTCAAAGTACCTTGGCGCCCCATCGCACTATACCTAGCAGCCTCTGCAGTAATGGTCGTAACCCTCCAACTCATAAAATTCGACATCCCCTACACACCAAACATCTACATATTCGTCTACCAGGCCGCAAAGCTAGCTGCAGCAGGCATCATCATCTACTTCACAATCCTCTACACCTTCGACCACTACTTCAGAAACCTCGTCAAAACAATCTGGAGCAACTTCAGACCCTAAGAAAAAAGAAACACCGAAAAACAAACAAACAAAGACACCGCACTTACCTGCTAGAAAATTACAGGCGCCCTGGCCGGGAAACTCAGACAGCCGGCACCCCGACCATCTTTTGAACCCGGGTCGCAGGAGTGACAGTCCCGCATACTGGGCCGAACTATACTACCAGGGCACCGGTTAATCCCGATTAAGGCTATCTAATTAAATCTTTACCGAGAAGCGTGAGAAAAAGTTTAATCTACGAAAAGCTCTCCAAACAACCCAGTTTGAAGAAGCCTGTTGTTGACAGAAACATCTGCGAAGGATACGCAGTCTGCGTCGGAATAGCCCCCGAAGTCTTCGAAATGGATAAAGAAAACAAATCCGTAGTAAAAAACCCGCAAGGCGCCGACGAACAAACCATCCAAGACGCAATCAACGGCTGCCCAGTACAAGCCATCTCCTGGGCCAAAGAATAGCCCGAAAAACTCTCCTCCACTTCTAATCATCATCATCGACCGTGATACATACCCAGAAGATCCGCCAGCCGAACGTACAGAGTCTCCTCAGCTTATGGTAAGAAAGAAAATAAAAAAGGGAAGAGGCACCTCTTACAGGCGCCTTCCCATAGCTAAGAGAGCTGCTGCACCCAAACCTAGTATCGCTGTTGCGACTGCAGCGTAGGTGATATCGGCGGGAACGCCTGCTGACCCCGTTGAGGTAACAGTTATGGTTGCTGCGGCAACCGGGATTGGCAGAGTCGTTGTAGTTGTCGTGGTTGCGGCCGCCGATCTAGTCGAAGTTACTGTTGTGGCTACGACCGTGCTGACCCGCGTAGCTACAACCGTAGCTGTTGAAACTGCTGTCGTAGTGGACGTTACGGTTGTCAACGATACCGCTGTTGTAGTCGCGATTGTTGTTGCAGTGATGGTCTCGACCGCTGTCGCATTAGCAGTAACCACTGTGATTAGCGTGTTGTTCTTCGTCATGGTTACAGTGCTATTGGCTTGGGCGGGGATAGCGGCGGAGGAGGTGTTGGTGTTTGTTGTTGCTGTTGCTGCTGCTGAAGCCTTGAACGTTATGGTCGATTTTGCAGTGGCACCGCTGGAGGAGTCTGTCACCGCGACTGTGTATGTTCCGAAGGGTGTTGCTGTTGAGTTTGTTGCTGGCCAAGCCAGTACTGTGACATTGTATGCTCCTGCTGCGTTGGTGCTGCCCTGCTCAATACCTAGTAAGTCACTGTTGGGCTTTAGCACCTTGATCGTGACTGTGGAACTAGCTGAAGCGTTGCCTGTTACGATGAGTTTTTCATTCAATTCATACGCCGCCTTGTTCGGCAGCACAGTAGGCGGAGTGGCTTCGCGTGCAGGTGGAGCTGGTCCCGCAGGTGGATTAAACACTTGAGGCGGAGGAACAAATATCTCGCTGGGCGGTGGTGGCGGTGGAGGTGGTGGAGGCGGAGGTATCGCAGTGTAGGTTCCCTCTACCGGAGTAGCCAGTCCTGCCTTGACTGTAACCGTAACACTGGATTGCGCAGTATAACCTGGTACCGAACCAAATGATACGGTATGCGACCCGGCGGCTATCGGCCTGCTTACCGGAGCTGCGCCCCAAGAGGCGCCATCAACAAAGACCTCTCCGGTAACAGGAGTTGTGGTGACTGAGAGGGTTCCTGTGGTTGGTGCAACTGTAACGCTGAACTTGTATGTTACCTGAGATTTGCCGCTGCTCGACAATGTGTAGCTTGTGCTGTTGCTGTAAATTGCTGTTCCGTCTGACCCTGTAACCTGTAGGTTCCGTATTCCTGAAGAGTGATCTCCAACTTCCTTGAAGGAGATGGTGTTGCTACCTGAAACCACATAGTTCGTGATATCTAGCGTGAAGTTCTTGTACGCCTCATGATTCTTACTAGTGTCATTAGCGGGAAGAGTGGCTGCAACATGGTTATTGACCAGGATAGTAACCTCCTCTTTGCTGTCGTAGTCATAGCCTTGGAAGCTTAACATGTATGGGCCGCTGGGATGCGAAATTACACGATCGTATGTTCCTGTTACCGTTTTCTCTTGTCCTACTGCTATTGTGACCGGGATGCTAGCTGGCTTTGTGTAGTTAGGCACTGGGCCGAATGATACCACGTATGCTCCTGCAGTGACTGATTTGTTTACTGGGGCTTTGCCCCATGATGTGCCGTTTACAAGTACTTCCCCGTCAACAGGAGCAGTTTTGACTGAGAGTGTTCCGTTGGTAAGCCGGGTGTAGTTTCCCGTTACAGAGATATTGTCTCCTACATCAATGGAGACGTTCACGTTAGCTGGTGTAATGTAGCCTGACACTGCACCAAAGGATACAGTGTATGTTCCGGCGGTAATCGGCCTGTTATTTATTGGGGCTGTTCCCCATGATGTGCCGTTTACGAAGACTTTTCCGTTAACCGGCGCGGTTTTGACGGAGAGTGTCCCATTGGTAGCTGGAGGTACCAGTGTGTATATTCCTTTGACCGGTGCAGTCTGGTTCGTATTCACCGTGACCTGAATGTCTTCAGGCGTTGTGTAATTTGGCACCGGGCCGAAGGAGACTGTATGTGAACCAGTAACTATGGCCTTGCTTACCGGAGCTTTACCCCAAGGATCTCCGTCCACGAAGACTGTCCCATTCACAGGAGTGGTGGAGACAGACAGATTCCCCTTGGTTGAAGGCATCAAGGTGTATGTTCCTGTTACTGATTTCTCTTGTCCTACTGCTATTGTGACTGGAATGTTAGCTGGCTTTGTGTAGTTAGGCATTGAGCCGAACGACACTGTATGTGTTCCGTTGCTTATGGTCTTGCTTACTGGAGCTGTGCCCCAAGAAGCTCCGTCCACCAAGACGGATCCGTTCACAGGGGTGGTTGTGACCGTGAGTTTTCCTACATTGTTGAAATCAGCCGTTATTTTCGCTGCTCCTTTGCTGTTTACGCTCAGGATCTTTTTGCTGTCATCATATTTCCAGCTTTGCGCTCCAAGCACTATTGCAGGTGCCTTTGAAGTGAATACCTTGGTGGTTACCTGCACCGTGTCTCTTGAAGTTACGGTGAAGCTGAGCGTGTCGCTTCCATAGCTTATTGAGTTGATGGATGATGCTGCTGAGCCGTACTGCAGTGAAGGTGAAAGTGCTAGCCAAATATCTGAGCGGATGTCCTTCTTTACGTAGATTATGGGATTGCTGAAGGCAACGACGGTCCCGTTTGAGTTCAACACCTCGAATCTGAAGTAGTTGGACTTGTCTGGTAGTGAAGGGGTCAAGGTGGCATTATAGGAGTTTAGTCCCTGCAGCGATACCGTGTCGATTGTTGTTCCGTTCCGTACTAATTTGAGTGTTTTAGCTACGAAGGGGATGTTTTGCAGAGTTATTGTGAGTGATGCTTTGCTTCTGCTCCAGTCCACGTATATCGGGAACTTTCCTGCCGGTATCTGCTGGTTCTCAGCTGAGAAGAACAGCGACATCATTGGTCTCACGTAACCTGCTTCCACGAAGCTCCTTCCCTGAGCCATAGCCTCAACGGTTGTGGCCGGAGAGTTATCACCCGCATATACGAACTGTGTGGGGGCGGTTGTAGCCGATACCTGCACGTCCTGCGGGCTCATAGGGTGCTGCTCAGCTATGGCCATTGCAAGAACGCCCCTGTTGAGGTAGTAATCCCAGATGTCCATTACAAAACCGGAGTTACGCCTGTTGTGCGTTGAGAAAACTGATATGCCGTCAACAGCCCAGAGATTTAGAGCAGCGCTGCGGTAGGCATCGCTCTCATCGGGCTTCGAAATGAACACGTAGTCGCCTCTGCTGTGAATATTGTTTATTGTCTGTCGAACACCTGAATAACCGCCTTCATTTGGTTGGAAGAAAGTATCGGTGTTGAAGTATAGGAGTGCGCTTGCAAGATCCAGCTTCTCACCAGGCACCATGCGGAGAGCAGCGGTATCATACGACTTGACTACTGTGGAGAGTTTGGAGTATGTCTGCTCATCTGTATCTTTGCTTGTAAGCACCACCCCATCCACGTAAAACTCTGATACAGCCTTATTCCTGCTGTAAGCATCGATGTGAATGCCGTCTATCTTCAGGTTGTACGCCTTGATAGACCCATAGTACTGAACAGCTAGGTCGGTGATGTTGATGTTGAAGTAGTTCCACGTCCAAAACTTCAAGGATCTTTGGCTGTTTAATACAACGTAGTAATCGTTCGCGCTGTTGATGAAGGGTGTTTCGCTTGAAAGGGGCTCTGAAGCGGTGTCCTGCAGCACCAGAAACATCCTGGGTACAGTGGTGGCTGAGTCGTAGTGGTTGAAGTCGATCTCCACCACTATTAGCGAGTCTGGTGATTTGGTGGTGTTTTTCAGAGAGACCGGGTACACGCTGAAAGCTAGGTTCAGGTCAGCCGCCACCGGTGCGACCTCCCACAACATGTCTTGGAATGCTCCGGAGTAGCCGAAGGTGCTTCCTGAAACGCTTGCCCTAGCATGTAGGGAGTAGTTTCCGTCTCGCTGCTGCGCCGAGCTCTGCTCAGCCAGATAACTGCCAGGGACTGATGAAGAGGTGCTCTCCTTAACCCAAGGGCTCCATTTCTCAAAGCCTCCGTTGTAAGGCTCCCAGTCTGTTATCGTCAGCAGATCGTGATCCATGTTGAAGAGAACTGAGTCGTACCCGTTCTGGCCGTAGTTTGAGAGGTATTGATGATAGTATGGGCTGACATCCCCTTTGTCTGCGGCGTTTACATGCACCATTGACTTGTAGATGTTTGGGCCGAATAGGCTGTTCATCGGTGCTGGGGTTGAGGTTACCGCTGAAGCCGGTTGGATCATTAGGTTGGGTGTTATTCCTGATAGGAGAAGCATGGCTGTAGCTAGAAGAGTTAAACTGATCTGCCCCGCTCTCTTTACTGTACGTTTTGTAAATATAGAACATTTATCTATAAAACTTACGAAAGATTTACATGTTAGTGACATGTTTGCTCAAGATTATATATCATAACTGCTTAATAGGCTTTTATTATTTAGAAGTTCAGTCGAGCCGCTACCACAATAAAAAAGCAGCCACCAAGACACTAAATGAAGATAAGTAAACCTAAGCAGAGCTAAAGATTAATGCCAGCGAGTTTCTCTATACCTCCACTTTGAAAGCTGAACCCGTCAAGGTGTCGCCAAGCACTTACTGGGTGGGCGCTAACGACACAGAGAAACGTCTCTTCGAAGGACTCTGGGCTATCCCTGAAGGCATCTCATACAACTCCTACATCATAAAAGGCACCGAGAAAACCGTGTTAATCGACTCAGTACTAGGTGCCTATCAAGAAGAGCATCTTGAAAAGATTCGAAAAGTAACTAACCCCGCAGACATAGACTATATAGTGGTTAACCACATGGAGCACGACCACTCCGAAGCGCTGCCAAAAGTCCTGGAGGCCGCGCCCAAAGCTACCCTAATCTACACCCCAATGGCTCACCAGATGTACAAAGCTTTCTTCCAAAAGGAACCTAAGAACCTAATCATCATCAGAAACGACGAAACCACAGTAAATCTAGGCGGCAAAACCCTCCGCTTCATCCGAACACCCTTCCTGCACTGGCCTGAAACAATCTGCACCTACCTCCAAGAAGAGAAGACGCTCTTCACCTGCGACCTATTCGGCACCTTCCGCCGCCTCCCAGAAAACAAGGTCATCGACACAGACATCAAGGAATTAGACAGATACTTCCCAAGCTCCTCAAAGAAGTACTTCGCAGGAGTCATGACACGCTACCGCGACTACGTCCTAAAAACCATGGAAAAATTCAATCAACTAAAAATCGAAATCAAAGTAATCGCGCCGGGCCACGGCCCAATCTACACCGCCGCCAATGTTAAACAGGTAATGGATCTCTGGGCTTCCTGCAGCCGACCTGACTACACACGAAAAACCGTGATCGCGGTCGGATCCATGTACGGAACAACACTCAGATTCATCCAAGCCTTAACAAAAGGAGTAGAGGACGCAGGAGGCGAAGCGGAAGTAATCGACGTAATCAACGACGAACCCGCGAAAGCCCTCGCCGCAATCCTCGACGCACCAGCACTCATCATCGGAACAGCCACCTACGAATACAACCTGTTCCCCCAAATCCAATACCTACTCTACCTCCTAGAAGTGAAAAACCTTACCAACCTAACCGTCGGAGTCTTCGGCAGCTACGCTTGGGGCGCCGGAGGCGCCAAACACCTAGTTGAGCGTCTCGACCAACTAGGCTTCCACAGAATTGGCGAAGCCGTAGAAGTAAGAGGCGCACCCACACAGGAAGACCTCGAACGCGCCAGATCACTAGCCAAAGCAGTAACCGAAAACGCATTCCACGAAAAAGGGATCTAAGCCAAGTCAACCGATACGAGCACCGAAGAAAAAAGAAAAGTTGCTGCTAGTAAGCAGGTTAACGTTTCAACTTTTTTTAGCCGCGAGACATACACTGATAACTTAGCGTGGTCACGATAGATGACTCGTTACCGGCTTCCCCGCGGGATGCGATACTCGACACTGAATGAGCGGGAGCAGTTCTACCGCAAGGAGTTTGATGTTGAAAAGGTGTGTGACTGGCTTACCTGGAGTCCTCAAAGAATGGTCTTCGCAGCAGTCATCGGAAGACACACACAAATCTATCCGGCAAAATATCGGGACGACGCATCCACTACAATAATCATCAGAAGATACCGAAACCTGGAGGAGGTTCAAGAAAGGCTTGTCGAGCTTACACCTGAATCAGCCTACTATGATCGAAACCTGTATGACAGCAACGGTAAACAAATAGGTCAGGAACTGGCCTTCGACCTTGATCCCGAGAATATTGTCTGCCCAGTTCACGGCTCCCTTGAAGAGAAGATGAAGCGGCATCAGGGACTTGCTTTCTGTAAACTTGAGCTTCAACTGGTGAAGAACGAAGCTATACGACTGTATGAAACGCTTCAGAAACAGTTCTCAGCGGTAAAAATTGTCTACTCGGGAAGAGGCTACCACATCCACATACTAGACAAAGAAGTCTTCAGGATGAGCTACAATGAAAGACAACGGCTCGCACAGAAAATTAAGGCCGCGAACTTCCCAATAGATGAATGGGTAACAACCGGCGGCGTCCGGCTAATCCGCCTCCCCTACAGCCTACACGGAATGGTTTCACGAATAGCAACTCCAGTCACCATCGGCGAGATGAAGCGCTTTGATCCAATCACAGACCCACGCTGTATACCAAAGTTCCTAAAAGACCAGACGACCAGAAGCCGCGGAAAAGCAACCTAGCTGGCTGACCTGTTAGCTACCTCTTCGACATCCTTTTCCTTGCTCGCATAGTAGTAGTACTTCTTTTTCTTAGCCTGTTCAGCCCTCTTTTTCTTATCTTCGCCCCTTCTCTCCTTACTCATCCAAGTACCACAATTAGTAATATCTTCATTACCGTTAAATACTTTCAAGGAGCTCTTTAACCAAAAGATGAACGATTTCAATTTCCGCGTCGGCGGCGCAGCCGGCCAAGGTGTCCAGACGATTGGATACGTTTTAGCTAAAACCTTGGCTAGAGGAAACCTCTCAATACATCTCTCACAGGATTACGAATCACGAATTAGAGGCGGCCACAACTTTACAGACATCCGAGTATCAGAGGAACCTTTGTACGGCTCAACCGAGCGGGTTGATCTCCTGATAGCGCTGAACGGCGAAACCTTGGAAAAGCATCAGGCCGCTTTAAGCAGCAAAGGCGTCGCAATCTTCGACGCAGAGAACAACGGACTAGACGCGAGTAAACCTTACGAGTTCAATGTGCCTTTCGAACGTATCGCCGTAGAGACTGCCGGAAACAAAATTTTCAGCAACACCACCGCAACAGGCGCTGCCCTCAGCCTAGTCGGGTACGATCTTGATTATCTCCGAGAAGTCCTGATCGAAACCTTCAAAGCTAAGAGCATCAAGGTGGCTGAGGACAACATCAGGGCCGCTGAAGCCGGCTACAGATATGTGGAGAAGAATTTCAAGGGTGAAACGGCGCTTAAACTGAAGCCTGTTAAGGGTCAGCGGAGGATGCTGATTAACGGGAACGAATCTCTTTCACTCGGCGCCTTAGCCGCAGGCTGCAAGTTCATGAGCGGCTACCCGATGACCCCTTCAACAGGTATTCTTCAGTATCTGATGAATCAGCGCATTATAGCTGAGCAGGGTGAGGATGAGATTGCTGCCATTAACATGGCGATCGGCGCAGGCTTCACCGGCGTCAGATCTATGGTGGCCACGTCAGGCGGCGGCTTCTCCCTCATGGTTGAGGCGCTGGGTCTAGCAGCTATGACTGAGACCCCTGTGGTTATTGTGCTGGGGCAGCGGCCCGGGCCCGCTACAGGTTTTCCCACCAGGACGGCGCAGAGCGAGTTGGAGTTTGTTATGCATGCAGCGCAGGGAGAGTTCGCTCGGGCGGTGCTGGCCCCGAGGGACGCTGAAGATGTATTCTACCTGATAGCTAAAGCGTTCAACATCGCGGAGAGATATCAGATTCCCGTCATCGTCCTCACAGATCAGTTTCTAGCGGACTCATACTGGACTATTCCGCCGTTCGAGTTCTCAACTATTCAGATAGATAGAGGAGCGCTTCTAACAGAGGAGGAGGCTACGAAGATCAAGGATTACGCCAGATACCGTTTCACAGAATCCGGCATCTCCCCAAGAGCTCTACCGGGCTACAAAGATGTGCTGGTGGTGGCTGATAGCGACGAGCATACTGAGCAGGGCCACATAACGGAGTCAGCGGAAATCCGTGTCAAAATGGCTGACAAACGGGTGTGGAAGACCCGTGGACTGGAGAAGGAGTTCACACCTCTCTCTTACGGCCCAGAGGAAGCTAAGACTGTTCTACTAGGCTGGGGCTCAACCTACGGCGCCCTCAGAGAAGCAGTTGACAGGCTAAACCAGAAGAGCCGCAGGGTTCGAATGGTTCATCTTAACGCGATATGGCCTTTCCCCACCGAGGCCGTACAAGAGATGTTGAAGGATTCGGAGAAACGGATCATGGTGGAGGGTAACGCTATCGGTCAGCTGGCCCGAGTCATCCGCACGGAGACCGGTGTAGAGATGACCGGTAAGATTCTCAGGTACGATGGGCGGCCGATAACTGCAGATTATGTTGTTCGAAGCTTCGGGGAGGCAGTCAAATAAATGACCGTGACTATCGAAGATTACCATGGCGAGGAGACTGCTTGGTGTCAAGGCTGCGGAAACTTCGGGATACTCTCAGCTTTGAAGAAGGCGCTTGTCGAACTTCAGATTCCTCCTTACGAGGTGCTCATCGTCTCCGGGATAGGGCAGGCCGGTAAACTACCTCACTACATGAAGTGCAACACATTCAACGGCCTCCACGGCCGCACCCTACCAGTAGCCACCGCAGCGAAGCTCGTTAACAACCACCTAAACGTCTTCGCAGTAGGCGGAGACGGGGACGGCTACGCTGAAGGCGGAAACCACTTCATGCACACGATTCGGAGGAACCCCAACATAAAATACCTGGTACACAACAACCAGATCTACGCCTTAACAAAGGGGCAGGCTTCACCTACAAGCGACGTGGGCTTCGTCACAAAAACAACACCCGGCGGCGTAACCGCCAAACAGTTGAATCCCATCGCATTAGCCGTCACTCTCGGAGCCACCTTTGTCGCCAGAAGCTTCAGCGGAGACATCCCGCATCTAGTTCAAACAATAAAGGCTGCAGTGCAACACCGGGGCTTCGCATACATCGACATACTCCAACCCTGCGTAACCTTCAACCACCTAAACACATACAGCTGGTATCTGAAACGCATCTACAAACTCGAAAACGAGCATCACAACACTTCAGACATCGAAGCCGCCTACAGGAAAGCTCATGAGTGGGGGGACCGCATCCCAATAGGCATCTTCTATCAAAACCAGCAGCAACCAACCTATGAAGAACAGTTCCCAGTCATCAAAGAACAACCGCTCGTCAAACAGCCCATTGACCCCAAACAGTATGAGAAGCTAATCCAAGACTTCCTATAACCGCACAAATATGTAGGCCGCAGTTTGGTGTTAATGTTTCACAATACTTTCCTTGAAGTGGAGCGCGAGCAATTTGTTCGCGTGCGATTAACTTGTTTTAGGAAGATGTCGTTCAGGCTCGCAGAGAGGACACATGTCATATATGGTTCCGCTGGTTCCTTTGAGGGGACATCTGCTGCTCCCATATTTGTCACACAGGAATCTGGGTGTTGCCATCTAATCGTCTTCAGACTAATAGAGCAGTGAAGGCGAGATTTAAGACTTCTTGAAAAACTGTTGAGGCAGATATAGAGATTTTGTTGAGATGTTTGTTTACTTGCTTGCTTACTGATCGCTGCAGTCCCTAACGTAGCCGCAGTTCAAACAGACCAGCTTACAGTGCACCGCAGTCATGCTGCTTCCACAGATATCGCATCTCTCAACACTGTTTTCCCGCTGCTCAGCGCAACCATTATCATCATGCTCTACCGCGAGACCAGTCATTCCCATCAAATCTCCACACTTTCTATTACATCAAAATATGATTTAGCCGTAACTCCCACCCAACTTTAACATGCTTGTCAAACTTTGCTTAACAACTCTACACCAGCCCATTCAAGCAAGAACTCACCCAGCAATACTACCGCGACATACAAGCATTCGAAGCACACATAACGAAAAAGTAGCCTAGGTCAATGCAGACACCAGTTTTTCATCTATTCTGAGAAGTAACACTTGATTTGAGAAGGTGCGGGCATGCCGGTTTCAGAACCCAATTGGTATCAAGTCTTTTTCGATTATTTTCGGATTTGACACCTTCTGGTGCATGAACGGTCAGGACTCGAAACATCTGGAAATATAAAAAAATCGCTCCAACCGTTATTGTTAAGTTGTTTGGCCTAGCCTAAAAGATGTCGTTGCTGACTCTCTTCTCTTCTCTTATCGCAATTTACTAAAAATGACTAATCCTTCAGATTTGATCTGAAGGCTCTTTTTTCCAATCTTGGATGCGTTCTCTGATGTATTTTAGTATTGCTTCAGCTCCTTCTTGTTCGAATATGGTTCGAAGTTTTTCTGCAAAAACAGTTGGGTCTCGGAGCGATTCTTCGCCGCCCATGTGGTAGATAGTTGCAGATGTGGCGGATTCTCCTAGCACAGCATTCAAGCTTTGGGTGATGAATTCTTGGAAATCAATTTTGTTAGCCTCTAAAAAGTTCGCAACCTTCTCCCATGTCATTGCTTGCTCTTCCTGCTGCTTCTGAAGCTGCTCGTCGATGACTTTTAGTAGTTCTGAAGATTTAACTGGTTTTTCAATGTAAGCATCAGCTTCTAGGTTCACTGATGCGATTGCATTTTCCACGGTCGCATTTCCTGTTAACATAATTCTGCGCGTCTCAGGCGCAGATTTCTGCATATGTGCAAGTATCTGCGTACCCTGCATGTCGGGGAGAACAATATCGATTATGGATATGTTGTATGTTTCTACCTTTAGCTTCTCAATCGCGTCTCTACCTGTTTTTGCTGTATCTACTTCGAATCCTTTGGACATAAGTATTGCTGTCCACATATTCAGTATGTCTTCATCGTCGTCGATTATCAGGATTCTTGCTTTCTCAAACTGCAAATTTATTCAACTCCTTCTTCTGGGCGAGATCTTGGCAGCTGAACTGTGACGGTTGTGCCTTTCTTCTCTTCACTTTCTAAGGTGATTAGACCTCCTTGGGTTTCGACTATCTTCTTAGCTGTATAGAGGCCAAGTCCAGTACCCTTGGCCTTTGTGGTAAAGAATGGTGTAAAGATTTTTTCAAGTTTTTCTTTAGGTATACCTACGCCTGTGTCCTTGATTCTCACCTCGATGAAATTATCTTTGAGGGCAGTAGAAATGTTTAGTTCACCGCCTTCAAGCATAGATTGCAATGCGTTCATTACCAGGTTGGTGAAAGCACGGTTCAACTGATCCCCATCTAACAAAGTTGCAGGTATTTCGCCATAGCTTGTGGTCAACCTTATGTTTTTGGCTATGATAATCTTGTTTAGCGTTTCCTGTAGCAAAGAGTTGATATTTCTTATGTTTAACTTGGGTGTTGGAAGCTCGGTGAAGTCCCTCAAGTTCCTTACAACTTTAGCTGCATATTCTACATTTCGATCTATTAACTCCAGAAATTTTAATATATCTCCTTGAGGCATACTCCTAATGTTTTCTGAAGCGGTCAGAATAGCTTGAAGCGGGTTGCGTAGATCATGGCCAATACTTCTTGTCACATCCATCATAGTTTTAATCCTGTCTGCCTCAGCCTGCTTTCGCTCGGTTATATCTACAAAAATATATTCGAGCGCCGTCTTTCCTTTGTATGAGACAGGCGTAGCGTGAACAATGACTGGTATTTCCGCATCGCTTTTAGTTTTCAAGATAAACTCGTTTTGAACAATATCTTCTCCGTTTAGCCTTTTTACTACATTTTCTCTTGCTTGACGCCGGTATTCCGGCGAAAGTAGTTTTTCGATCGGGTCGAATGAGGGAGAAGTCATTTCGTCAAACGTCCATCCCAATCTCTCACACATAGCCTTATTGACATATTTGTAGATACCTTCTTGATAGATGGCCACAAAGTTCGGTGAATTCTCAACCATCGCCCGATACTTCTCCTCGCTCTCGCGAAGAGCGTCTTCCGCGCGCTTTCGCTCAGTGATGTTTTCAAACACAACAACAAAGTATTCTTTTTCCTGACTGTAAACAGAAATGGACAGCCAAGCCCTTAGCGAATTGAATTCGATCTCGAACGTCTCCGGCTGGCCGGATAACGTCACACGACCTAAGATATCAAGCAACTCCGGTTGTACCTCTTTGATGAATGGAGCTACCTCTGTGACTTTTTTACCCACTACATTTTCCAATTCAGTTAGCCGTCCAAAAGCATTGTTGACACTGAGGAAAACAAAATCTATTGGACGCCCCTCATCATTGAAAAGCATCTTGCAGTATGCAAACCCGTTTAGCATGTTTTCGAACAGCAAGCGGTAACGCTTCTCGCTTTCTTGCAGCTCATCTTCCAAGCGCTTATGCTCGGTGATGTCTCTACTGGCACCGATAACAGATGTTATTTTCCCCGCCGAGTCCCTAACTGGGTTGAGACTAGTATTGATCCACAACTCTTTTCCTACAACAATAATTTTGGATTCCTTAGTTAGGCTTTGATTGGTTTGGAATACATTTTTCACACTTCTTGCGTATAGCGACGCTAGTTCTTTTGGGAAGAGATCAAAAATTGATTTACCTATTATCTCTTCAGGTTTTCTTCCAATGGCTACGGCTGCAGCTTGGTTTATGGATAAAACATTACATTCCTCGTCAAGCATATAAATTAAGTCGGACGCGTTTTCAATTAGGATTCGATACTTCTCTTCACTTTCGCGTAGCCTTTTATCAGCAAGTTTGCGTTCACTTATATCTCGGAAGATCCCTTGAACCACACGTTTTCCGTGCAGTGTCATACTCTTTGTGCTTATTGACACAGGGATGATTAAACCGTCTTTTCTTAGGATCTCAGCCTCGAGATCTGAGCCACCAGTATCTTGAAATGTCCTGAAACGCTGCTTATAATAGTCCGCATCATCTGGCGAGTGTAACTGGGTCTGGTGGAGACCGATTATTTCTGCTTTTGCTCGCCCAAGCATTCGCTCAGCAGCGTGATTGGCATCTAAGATGAAACCAGTTTTGGCATCTGCGACAAGAATGGCGTCGTTAGATTCCTCAACAAGCATTCTGTATTTTTCCCCAGAATCTTTGAGTTCTTCTTCTATCTTTCTTACCTGAGTAACATCCTGAACTGTTGCGATGAAGAAGGTTTTACCTGAAGTATCCACATATTTCGCGGGCGAGACCAAGCCTAGGAATCGCTCACCATTCTTCTTTTTGAATAGCAATTCCCAGTCTTTTTTGACGCCCAGTAACGTTTGTTTAAAAGCAAAATCGATATTTGTAATTTCGTCCTCCGCCCAGTATTGGAAAGGGGCTTTGCTACCGACCAACTCTTCCATTTTGAAACCGGTCATCTCACAGAACTAGCGTCGCTATACGCTCTGTCTCCCTTCTTGATCGATAACTGCAATACCAACATTAAGACTGTCAATTACCGCTTCAAAGAACTGCTCTTGCTTCAAAGGTTCATCACCAAGTTTGAATGTGTGACGATAGGTGATATTGAGCATTACATATTGGTTGCGGCATCACATTAATAGAGCAATTGCGGTTAGTGAAATAGCCCTTATCGCTCAATTCGAATCTCCTTCTTTGTTTATTTTGGCTCAAGTTTTTTTTGGATTGTATCAAAAATATCTTCTGAATGATTTATCTCTACTGAGTTTTGTTTCAGAACCGAAAGCATGCGGCATGGATCGGGTCTTTCTCCGATGCTTATTATATTCGATCAGTTATTGGTTGGAAAACACGATTCTCTGACTCGTATCGCTATTATTGTTCTTTATCTGGGTAAGTGGAACGTTTTGAAACAATAAGGCAGTTTGCTACACCCAAAATGGTCCTAATAAATTTAGGGTTATCCATTAGTATATAGCAAAATACGCAATGACTTGCTGTAATAAAGTTTTTCATTACAAAGATCATCTCAAAACCCCTCTTAAACTGTAGAGCAGAGCCTGCTGATAGGAACATTTAGTCAAGGATGCAGTAACTCACATTTTTCCATAACTGTAGTCAGCAGACAACGAATCTAAGTCGTCTTGTGCTGAAATTGGTCTAAAACATCATGATCTATCCGATTCCAGATACAAAAACATAATATACGGAAATCACTGCCCTCTACAAGTCTAGTGGAAACTGACAATTTCGAACTTGGCTTATGGCAAGTGAGTGGGTGATAATACTGGGCGAAGACATGGATGAGAAGGAGATTACTCGAATGACAGTTTTGATAGAGGCAATGATGAATTTTGGTGTTGAAAACATTTCAGTTCTCGCGAGATCAACCGGTATTCCAAAAGAGACTGTGCGATACAAGGTCCGCACTCAGTTTCCACGGCATGGGCTTAACCCACAAGTGAGCATAAACTGTGAGAAAATCGGTTTATCGAGAAAGATAGTAACGCTCACTTTTTCAAAGCGATGTGCTAATCGAGCATCAACCGCTCTTGAACAGATGTCGAAGCATCTGTATGCAACTTATCTGGGTAAGACACAAGGTAGCCGCATCTATACTTTAATGCTGACTGTCCCGTTTAATGTCTGGAAAGAATACGGAGACTTTATTATGGCGCTTTCGGAAAAAGGAATTGTAGAATCGCTCGACTTTAAAGATATTTCTTGGTATCGACATGTTCCTTTGCGAACTGATCTTTATGACTTTCGTAAAGGTGAGTGGGCGTTTGAATGGTCAAAAGTAAATGAATTTGCACGCCTGCTTCCCACACCAACCCCTTCACATCTTTATGAATCAATGACGCTGAGCGCCGTTGAAAAACCCGATCACATCGATCTGGCAATCCTTTCAGAGATACAGAAAAATGCTACTCTACCTATTACCAAGATCGCCTCGAACATAGGCGTCAAAGAAGACGTCGCATCTTATCACTACACCGAGCATGTGAAAAAGAGGGGGTTGATATCTCAATACATCATGGGGTGGGTTGGAGCTGGTAGCAAGTATAATAACGAAACTGTTACGCAAATGCTATTCACTCTTCACGAAGCTGATGAGGAAGAAGCAGCTAGGGTTCGCTTGACATTTAACAAGATCCCATTCTCTTGGATGGAACTATTTGGGAAGAACGGTAATTACCATGTCTTTGCAAGTATCCCAACTAGTCATTTTAACTCCACGATGCATTATATTGATATTAACACAATGTGTTTGGAGGACAATTTAGAGGCTAATATTATGGATCCTTACTGGTCAGCCGGCTTTCCACTTCCTCTAGAGATGTTCGATAAAAAGAAGGGCTGGGTCTTCAATAAGGCTCGAGTATTGAGTGATTTCGAAAGCTTTTTCAGATAAGTATTTATACCCTACCGCAAGAACTACCTACATAAATTATATCCATGGATGGATGTTCTATAGATAGAATGTTCTGGTAATCAACAACTTTTACCCTAGTTGTTTGTGAATTCTTGGAAAAAAGTCTATATCTCATCACTTGCTAGCGAATGCTAGGTTAAGTATGAACCGAAAGATGCCAGTCGCAATAGCACTGGGAGTAATCATTACAATGGCTGCCATATCGTTCAGTGCATACAGCGGGACTGCAGTATCAGAAGGATTGAAGGTCACCGGCTGGGTCAAAGTAGAGGTTGTTAGAGATGGAACAATAATCTACACACATGACGGGCACAACCTAATTACCAACGCAGGCAAAGACTTCATCGCTCACCGAATAGGAAGCACCGATACTGTTGGCGCAAACGGAGCCAACTACATCGCGCTAACAACCACCGCCATCACACCAGCTGCAACAGACACCACATTAAGCGGCGAAATCACCACAAACGGGCTCGCACGAGCACAGGGAACATACAGCCACACAAACGGCACCAACACCTATACAATTACCAAGCAATTCACCGCCTCAGGAACCTTTACTGGTGTTCAAGGCGCCGGACTATTCACAGCCAGCTCAAGCGGAACAATGATGTCAGAAAACACATTCTCCTCTGTGAACCTAATCAGCGGAGACCAAATCACGATAACGTGGACAATCACCATCTCATAGACGCCGTGAAAAAGCCACAGGAAAAACTCACGATGTAACTCCCGGTAAAACAAGAGCCGGGGGTCTCGATTATTTTCCAGTATTATATTGCTCTACAATATCATGTCGAATGCAAGACACTGCTATCCAAAACGTCTGGAATCGATCTGTTCACACAGGCCTACCAGAGGCATCAGGAATGAAGAGATACGCGAGAATTACGGCGCTTGTAGCGCTAATCCTTATCATAGATGCTTCTATTGCTCCTAATGCATCAGCGGCAACCGTAACTGATCGTACGGCAATGGTTGACAGCAGTTCGATATCAATTGGTACTTCGTCAACAACTTTAGCCACGTTAAGCACAAGTCTGCCCACAGGAACCAATCTAGTGGTGGTAGTTGTCCAGCTAAGTTCATCTTCAACGGCCACCATCAACGCGGGCAGCCTGATTCTGCAAAGAGGCGGAACCACCCTGAGATCCAACACCTACGCTATGGCTCTAGCCAGTACATCTCCAAATAACCAAAAATGGTGGGCTGCAGTATACCTAGATTCTGGCGCCCCTGCAAACTCATCCTACACCGTCAGCGCCACGGCTTCAGCGACAGGAATCAGAGCAGATACGAAAATCTTGGTTCTGGGTGGCGTATCAGGTACTCAAGTTATAGGTTCATCCACCCTGATAGGCACCTCAGCCACCACATTAGCTACTTTAGCCACTTCTTTGTCTGCTGGAGACAATATACTTCTTTCTGTAGTAGAAACAAACAATCAAGCTACGTCTGCAAGAAGCATCGCAGCTGGAGGTCTTGCGCTTAAGAGAAGCACCACTACCCTGACCTCTAACCAGTTTGCCATAAATTACGCTGCCTCAACCACAACTACGGCTCGTTATCAGACTCAAATGTTGCCTTATCTGGACGCAGGTGCTTCTGCCTCACCAACTTACTCAGTGACTGCGGCCGCGTCAAGCACCAGCAGCCTTTACGGGTTAGCAACTATTGTCGCTATTAGCCGCGATGCAACGCTTGCAGCAGCCTTCACTGATAGCGCAAGTGTTTCTATTTTGACAACAGACACAACAATTGGATCACTCTCCTCAACTTTTTCATCGGGTGGGTCGGTGATAGTTATTGGCGCAGAGCAGTTCGATAACACTGCAACAGGTACTAGAACATCAGCTGCAGGGAATAACCGGCTTCAACAAAACTCAAACACCACCACGCAGACGTCGAACCAATTCACGTTAAACTTTCCAGCAAATGCTGGGAACGATGATGGGAAAGGGTTTGCATTACTGAACAGATTCACCGGTGTTCCATCATCTCCAACATACACTGTGCTGGCGAAAAACTCTGCAACAGGAGTAAACGGTGAAACAAAGCTATTAGCAATCAGAGCCGGCTTACTTTACTCACAAGATGTTTCTGATGGCTTCACAACAAGTGATGCTTCAGATAGACAGTATATTGCTCCAAGATCCGCTTCGGACGGGATTACGGTCTCTGATGCAGTGTCGGGTGTGAGGAATGTTCCTAGGTCAGCGGCAGATTCTGTTAACGCCTCAGGAGCACTTTCTCGTGGGGCAACTCTGCAGCGATCTTGGAACGACGCGTTCTCAATTGCTGATGTCGCAGATAGATTCGTCTCAGCAACACGTCAGCTACTTGACTCATTCGCATCATCAGATTCGATTCTGCGGATAGTTAACTTCCCACGAAACGCTTTAGAAAGCTTTACAGTTTCAGAGTCAAGCGTACGTTCACTTATTCTCTATCGTATATCTACAGAAACCACGTCAATTACTGATACAAGCGCTAGGGCACTGGTCCTTACTCGAGGCATAAATGAGTCAATAAGCTCCAGCGACTCGGTTTCTCGGCTCTACCAAGGGATAAGAAGTTTCACAGAAACAATCACCGCAACGGATTCTTTGGATAGAAGTTTTGTTGGGGCACGAGACATCGCTGAAACCGTAAACATATCCGACTCCGTGTCAAGATTTCTTCAACTGTCACGCAGCCTAGTTGATACCCAAAGCGTTACAGATGCTCTGACAAGAGTTCTTGCTCTAACAAGAAACATTGGGGAATCAACAGCATACACAGATGTTGTTGACAGAATCTACACAGGAACAAGAAGCGCTGCGGATTCATCTCTGATAACCGATCAAGTGGTCCGCATAACCAGTCTCAGCAGAGCTGCTGCAGACGCGATGGGGTTATCTGACTCGATGGAAAGATCTTTAAGTGAAGTTCGCGCTGCGAGCGAATTAACAGGTATATCTGAAAACATCGTGGGCTTACCGAACTTTATTAGAGTCACCGCAGATGTTTCAGCAATTACAGATACATTATCAAGAGCTACAACGATAGTTAGAAGCGTAAATGAAGCTCAGTACTTCACAGAATCCGTAAACCGTTACCTACTGATTATACGCGCGGCTTCAGACATATCAACACTCACCGATACTATTCAACAAGTCGTGAACCTTCAAAGAAGCATAACTGAGACGCCACAAATATCTGACACTTTGTCGCGGTTGGTGGCGTTTCCTCGCGCAATGGCAGACACGTACAGTGTTTCCGATGTCGCCGCATCATTTGTCGGTTTTGTCAGAGTAGTTAGTGATGACTTGGTTCAAGTTTCTGACGCTATATCGTCTGCTTCTAGTTTTGTGAGGTCTGCCACTGAGACCTATTCGGTTAGCGACTCTTTGGATTCATTAAGCAGTCTTGTTAGACGCCTTACTGATTCATCAACTGTAACTGCCGCTACTTTCACCCTAAGTGGCTTTGCTAGAGAAATCAGTAATGATGCTGTTCAAGTCTCCAGCACCTTTTCATCGGCTTCGATATTTGTTAGATCTGCTACTGAGACTTACATGGTTAGTGATGCACTAGACTCGTTAGGAATCTTTGTTAGGGACGTGACTGATTTTGCAACTATATCTGATGCCGCGTCTTCGTTAAACATCTTCGCAAGAGGCGTCAACAATGAGATGATACAGGCTTCGGATGCCATAACCTCTATAGCGGGTTTCACAAGAGCCGCAGTTGAGTCTTATTCTGTTACTGACCCTGTAGGTTCGTTGAGCAGCTTCTCAAGGAACCTTGTTGAATCTCCAGCCGTATCTGCTACTTCCTCATCATTAGCCAGCTATGCTAGAGGTCTTTCTGATGGTCTTTCATCCATCTCTGACTCTATTCAATCTATGAGTAACCTCGCTAGAGGAATCGGTGATGATGCAGTTCAGTTTGTTGACTCATTATTGTCTGGTTCTAACTACATACGTGCTATTAGTGATTCTTCAACTGTTTCTGAATTTGTGTCCTCTATGAGCAGTTTCACAAGAGCAGTTAGCAACGAAGCAATCCAAGTCTCGGATACGATATCATCAGCTTCGGGATTCGCTAGGTCCGTACAAGAGTCATATTCAGTTAGCGACGCTCTGAGTTCTTTGAATAATCGAGTTAGAAGTATCGCTGACTCTTCTGCAGTGTCTGAAGTCACGTCTTCGTTGAGCAGTTTTGCTAGAGAAATCAGCGGTGACATGGTTCAAGCTTCAGATGCTGTAACCTCCATATCCGGTTTCACTAGATCAGCAATAGAGTCTTACTCGGTTAGTGACGCTGTAGGCTCGTTAAGCAGCTTCACTAGAAGCCTCATTGAATCCCAATTTGTTTCTGACTCCATCTCTTCACTAGGCAGATTTGCTAGGAGTCTCTCTGACAGTCTTTCGCCTATTTCTGACTCTATGGAGTCAAGAAGTGTCTTTGTCAGGAGTATCAGTGATGATGTTGTTCAAGTCTCCAGCACCGTATCGTACGCTTCAAACCTTGTTAGGTCTGCAATAGAATCGTATTCAGTCAGCGACTCTATAAGTTCATTGAGTGATTTCGCTAGAGGCATATCTGACTCTTCGGCAGTTACAGATGCTGTGCAAAGGATGTCGACCTACGCTAGGTTATCCATCGAAAATCTAGCGGTTGACGACCCTTCTTCTATGTTTACCTTTATAGCTAGAAGCCTTTCTGAATTCACCAGTATATTTGACGTACCAGCAAGAGCAGTAAACGCAACACGCATATCATTAGACTACCAGTACGTAACGGCTGAATTAACGCGAACTGCCATGGTGTTCAGAAGCATAAGCGACGCATCGAGCATCGCAACTGATACATTCGCTAATTTGGCAAACTCGATCAAACAGGTTACGATATCGGAGATCCTCATCATTTATGACGCGGCTGATAAGATACCATCCTACGTGAGGACGCTCACTGAAGTCGAGCGGCTAACAGACAGCGTGGATCGAATAGCCAGCCTGCAGAGGTCCTTGACTGATGTACCGCAGATAGCTGAAGCGCTAGAAAGGTTCACTAGGATTAGCAGATCCATTGCCGAGTCGCCTATGATCGCAGATACAGTGAACCATATTCGATCTGTTGAAAGAATGCTCATTGACACATCCGGTTGGAGCGACTCTCTCACAAGAATGTATAATGGAGCAAGAAGCATATCTGAAGATTCCCAAATCACAGATGCGCTAAACAAACTCGGATCAAGCGTGGAGAACATCGTAAAACCCGTCTCAGTCCTGAGGATTTTGGGTGATACTTTCACAGTATCTGAAGAAATATCGAACAATGCGATTTATTTGCGAGGAATTCTAGATCAGCTTGCAAACAGTGAGGAGTTGGTGAGAAATATAGGCGCTAACATCTCGCTCCTCAACTCACTAAACTTCAGCGATGCGACCAATAAAGTGATATCAACTTTCACCGAAATTTCTGAGCAAATTAACTTGTCTGATTCCATGCTACGCGCCTACTCAGCCTCTAGAGCGCTGGTTGACAGCTTATCCATTAACATAGTTCAGGACCGCATAGCTACATTCACAAGAACGATGATGGACAATCTGAACATAATCGTAAGTACACTGCATGTGATATTTACCCCATTAGGAAAAGCCGTTTCGGTTGCGGCAATAATATACTCACCAGAATCTATAAGCGTGAAGGCACCTCTAGTCATTGATGCGACGCATGCGACAAATGCGCTTGTAACAATTACAGGTACGGACAAAGCGGCTGAATTCATAATCAGACAAGTAATCGATAACAGCATGCCTGTGGCACCGCCCGGCAAAGTATTGGTTGGAAAACCCGTGGAAATATCCACTGACAATACCGCTGTATTCACCGCTAAAGTCAGATTATACTACACAGACGATGAACTGCAAAGACGAGGTGTTCAAGCATCGGGGCTTTCACTGTACTTCTTCAACGAGAGTTCGAAGCAATGGACAGTTGTCCCAAGCACAGTAAACGAAACCGGGCACTACGTGGAGGCAAGCGTGAATCACCTGAGTCTTTGGGCTATAATGAACAAACCAGTAACCGCAGGACATTTCGACATTTCCCTTAGCATAGGAAATGTCAAACCAAGCTTCAACAAACTTTCGCTGTTACCTCACTCAGAGTTATCCACCACCATCACCCTAACTAACATGGGCATCTTCGCAAACAACGTAACTGTAAGACACTTGCTCACAGACACTCAAAGTCGTATCGTCTGGTCAGGAACACAGACGGTATCTGTCGCAGAGGATCAAACCGTATCACTACCGATAACCATCACAGTCAATGCTCCAGGAAAATACCGCTTAACTTCTGAAATTACAGCAGGCTGTGACCCGTCAGAACCAACGAGCCACTCCTTCGATAAATACAGCTTAACCTCCGAAGTTAGTGCAAGCTGTGCATCGTCAGAGCCGTTAAGTCGCACCTTTGATGTTAGTATCGTCGATGTATACGGCTTTATTGTAACGATTCTTCTAACGATTCTAAGTGTCGTTGCGGTTGGAGTATTCTCGGCGCGTCGCCATTCACCAAGTCATCGTCAAAGGGCAAGATTCGATTATCCGCTTTAGGGGAATGTTGGGCGACTTTTGTAATTCTGGAAATACAGTACAAATGGCTTCTTAACCAGCCGATAAAAGTGATTGCGGGAATAAATCTGATATTCTTCAGCGCTTTTTCCTCGAATTACCACTATTTTATTGAGATTTGCAAGGTTTCTGTTTCCTAGCTTAGGTTAGCTTGGGTTAGAAGGAATGTCTTAATCTGGTAAACATCGAAAATTTTAGAAATAAATCTTGTATTACAGCCTCAAAATGCTTATACATCGATCACATTAGTATCAGCTGTTTACTGTGTCGCCTGTTAATCATTATTGAGGTGCTTGGCTGGTACTTTTAGACTCGGTTTGCCCAGTTTTAGTCTTCTTGCGAGAGTGTCTTGTAATGCTTTCTGTCTTAGGTTTCCCACTTTTTGGCTTGATTATATCGAGAAGCAGCTGAGCTATAGAGATAGCTGCGAGAACCATCCCAGCGTAGAAGCTGAGCGCAGTGATGATTGCCAGAAGTGAAAGGCCCTGTGATACAAACGTCAAGATAGCGAATGTAATAAACCAAAAAACGCCAAATAAAGCCCAAGCGTTGACAAGTGTTTGGTGCTTCATTTGTTCATTCTTCTCCTTATCCAAATAGCTAGGCTGATAGCGACTACTGCAGCGTAGCCAATGTAATATGGTGTTAGGTCTCCAACTGCCCCAACATATACCGGTATGAGACCCCACCGCATCACAACAATACTAAGCTGATCCGAGAGATTAAGTAACTCAACAGTTCCATGCGTAGTTCTTCCACTCTGACTTATTTCAGCAATTGTTGAGAGCACGGACGGCGCGTAACCTAGTATGAAATACCAGAATACAATATGGATGAGATTAGCTAGCGCGAATATACCGATGGCTTGAGCGAATAGCGCATTTCTAATTTTTTTCCGTTCAGCCATACGCAATACTGCCACTGTAGCTGCTTATATCTTTAGAACCCCAAATTAGCCGTGATACAAAGAACAACGCTCTATTCTGGAATATTTTGATGATATTCAAACCACTTTTATCCGAGAAATAGAAACCTCTCACTAATACGAGTTTAATGTGATGACTCATTTTGAAGTAATATAATGTCAAACGAAGATCAAACTAAAACAATGCGGAATTATGCGAGCATGTTCAACGCTGCTTATTTTGCTGATAAGCAAGAAGTGAGGAAAACAGAAGTTTGTTTGGATCATTATATCGGTTGGTGAGAGAGCTTGAATCTGTCTCAGATAATTGCCTTAAATCAATTGATGAGCGCGATATAAATACGGTTACAGCTGGTTTGGAGGCAACCGGTATACATCCAAATATTGAAGTGACTGAAACCAGTAGATGATACAACATTAAGGTTAGGCGATGCTTGTTTGCAGGATGCGAAAATGGTATGCGCAAACGGTTGAAACCTGTAGATGTTCCTTGTATTGTAACTTACGCTATTGCCCAACATTTGTTGCAAAATAATCCGGGAAAAGAGTTTACATCTGTCCTTCTTCTTACCTCGAAGAAGGTACTGAAACATCTACCATATACTATCTGTACGAGTGCGAGGAGAGGTTTTTCAACCTCGAAAAATGATCAAGGCTGAGAAAGATACGAAAACAACTTTTAAAGACTGAGTAATGATGCGTTATTTGTAATGATGTACCAGAACTCAAGTATGAGATTAACCAGATGCCTATGACGTAACTTGTATTGGTTATACTTGCTCTTCGTCCTTTTCGAAACCCTTAGAACTGTTGCGATCGATATTGGGGTGAACTTGTATTGGCGGAACATGTTGGCATATGCTCTGATGATGAGTTTGTCACTAATACCTACATCCCACAGACCAATACCGCAGCAATTACCGTTATCTTTCTTGTAAGCGACAAATCCGAACAGGTGTAAGATAAGACATGAATTCATAAAAGTTATGAGATTTCGGTAATACAATCACTAATATTGTTTAAAATCTGCGGGCCTGCCGGGATTTGAACCCGGGGCATCCGGATTAAAAGTGTCGCCGAGTAGAGGTGGTTATCCTCTTCTCGCCGGCGCTCTTCCTAGCTGAGCTACAGGCCCACTCAGAACGTGGTTACCCATCAGTCTATGTCTATATTACAGTTTTCTCGATTCCACCCATTGATTGTGGCTAAGCTAGTTAACGGGGTTTTGCTGTGTCTTCGGCGGTGCGTTCAGAGTTGCTGGGGCTGTCAGGTCTTGTATCCATGTGCCTGTTTCTACGCTGCTCCAGTAGAACCATCCGATCATTCCTTTGGTTTGGAACAGGGCTATGCTGTTCTTTATCCATTGCTGGTCGATGTCCCCTGGGCTGTTTCCGGATATGCCTCCGAACTCTCCTATTTCGAACAGCTGCTTCGGATACTTCTGCTGTGCCTGTTCGATCCATGTAGGGTCAGGTGTGCACGGGGATCCCGGGGGCCCGGCTATGTTGCTCCAGTAGTTTTGGAGTGTTTGCGGATCCGACCAGCAGGCGGCGTATGTGCCTGTTCTAGAGCTGGTTCGGTATACTGCGCGGTACCAGTGTAGTGAGCTGACGATTTTCGGGTCGCTCCACGGCTTGAATCTCACGTAATACTCGAAGGACGGTGCCTCTTCAGCGAATATGATGCGGTTGTCCCCATCGTTTCTCAGAGCTTGGGTTGTTTCAGCTATTCGTTGATACCAACCGTCATGTAATATGCTGCTTTCATACTGTGAGGTGTAGGCGCAGTAGGTGGGTTCATTCATGATGTCAAACCCGATTACTCGCGGGTTGCTACGTGTCATCTCAGAGATTTTCAGCCACAGGTTCGTTAGATGCGCGTGTCCAGATGCACCGCTTGTCAAGTATGAGGTGGTGTAGAAGCCTGTGCTGAAGTCGCTTTCATATGTTCCGGGTGGACCGCAGTACTGGGCGCCTAGGAAGCGTTTCAGGCTCTGGGCATGCGCGGGAATTTTAGCATCAGCGTGAAGTTTAACCACGACGTTTACGTTGTTCTGCGTCAAGTTGCCGATCTGCCACATCATCAGCTGCAGCTCAGTGTAGTTGTAGGTGTATACTGAAGGACTCAAGCTGTTCTCTAGGGCACCCCACTCCTTCACAAGCTTCACAGTGTTGAAGCCCGCTTTCCTTATGTTGAGCGCATCAACCGTATAGTTGCCTGACTGGAAGCTCTCAGGAATATCCCCGTAGTTGACACCGATCATCGTAAACTTGCGCCCAGACGTATCCACCAGCTGCCCGTCAACAATGTCGACAGTGTAAACAGTTCTCCCCGACCAAGGCGTTGTAACAGTTGTCGTGGTGGTCCGGGTCTCAATTATGGTTGTGGTCTTAACCTTGGTTGCGGTGCTGGTCTTGGTAATTGTTGATGTCGTCGGGATCGTTGTTGTGGTTGTTTTTGTGCTAGTTTTGGTGAAGGGCGCTGTCTTAGTTGAGGTTGAGGTTGTGGTTGCAGTGCTGGTCGCAGTGATGACTGTAGTGGTTGTAGATGTAGCCTGAGCCGGGAGCTGAGTTGGCGTAGCGGTGACCGTGAGAGTTGTCGTAGTCGCGCTTGAATCGATCTTCACCATCGTACCGTTTTCGATCCGAGTAACCGAAGTAGTTGACATAGAAGTAACCGTCACAACTGAGGTATCAGCCGCTGCGTCCGTAGTTGCCGCAGTACCTGCCTGATAGCCGATCACTGAAGCCAATACCACTACCGTGACAAATGCAGACACCAAAGGCAAGCCTTGCTTAACCAATTTATCATACTATAAGTGGAAAGTTGGAGATAAGCCTTGACCAAAATAACCCAAATCAACCCAATAAATATCTGGCATCCACGACTAGAAAAGAAAGAACAATACCCACCGCCAAAATAATGATGCTTATTCACAAGACATCCTAACAAACCCTCCATGAGACAATGAGATTACGCATGCAACACCAGATCTGCAGAGAACATATCCAAGATCATCAATCTGCCACCAGCAGAACAAGAGCGGAAACAGCGAAAAGCCAAGCCAAGATGTCAGAACCACCTCCAACATATTCAAGCTGATAGAACCAGTTCGAAATCTTCTATCTACCCATTTTGTTCCATAACTCCACTTCACAGTGTAGACTCATGCACTCGTGCGCCGGCGCCACTGCTGCCATTGGCCGAGGGAGGGATATATAAAGCGAGAAAAAGTGCGCAAGAATCCAGCTGCAGTTCTAAGCGATCTGCTTGGACGACTGCTCTTGGCTTGCTGTGTTTGCCAAAAGACTTTGTTCTGTTTGCAAGACTATTCCCGAAGTTTTTCCTGTGATTTTATGTTAGTATTGTGTGTGCTGCTGGCTAGAGTACTGTTTGCTGTATCAGATTTGTTGGGTTTATACAAGGCTTGACAGTAGATCCCAAAGGTATTTTGGTTAGGTTGATGTGGGTTGAAGGGTTTGAAGTCTTCATCTGCTAGGTGGGTTTTGGTTGCTGCCGGGCTCTGCTTGTTATTGGGCGTCGCTGTTGTTCTGTTCCTCGCGGTGGGTGGCGCTGGGCGTGGACCTATTTCTTCTAACGGTGCTGATGGGGTTTCTGGTGAACCATTGATTAAGCTTCAGGTTAGGTCAGATAGGTCTCTTTATGGTGTAGGTGATGCTTTGCATGTTGAGGGGACTGTGGCCGCGGCTGCAAATGCAGGTGGCTTGGTGGAGATTGGGGTTGTTGATCCTGAGGGGCGGTTGTGGGCTTTTGATACTGTGAAGTTGAGTGGTGCGGCTGGCAACGCTTCGGCTTTTTCAGCTAGTTTTCGCGCAGTTAAAGAAGAAGATCAGGCCGGCGTTTATCTTATTCAAGCAAGGTTCGGCGGGGTTAAGGCGAATGCGTCCTTCCTCGTTTCGACTTCTAACGGTTTAACAGCGGAGGTTCATGGTCTCAATCTGCAGGGTGATGGCGGTATCGGAGGCGAGGTTCGGAGCAGGAGGGTAGGCGATACGTTGATGGTCACGGGTTCTGTTACTAATCTTGCGAAGGTATCCAGCGATCTGTCGTTTGTAGTTGAGCTGCGGAATGCGAGTAGCAGCCTAGTTGAGTCCGGTTACGTCGGTACCACTGTTCCGGATGGTGGCGAGAAGGCTCTAACGGTTGGCTGGCCAGCTAAATCTGAAGGCATCTACACCATCTATGCATATGTGCAGAATGATGCTCAGAGCCGACGCATCATCTCAAATATCGCTACTCTCACAATCCGAGTCCAAAACTAAGTTAGGTAGAATGGCTAGGTTCTGTTGGGGGTTGCCTCGACTGCTGCTGCAATGGTTTCGAATTGTCTTGTGAGTTCCCGAGTTATTATGAAGTGTTCTGAAACGTTTAGGCGCGCTAGGTCGCCCATTGCTTCAGCTACGTCAGGGTTTTTCAAGAGGTAGAGGACGCGCGCCGCTGCTTCTTCGATGGTGTTGGCGAGGTAGCCTGTGATACCGTCTAGGATTTGATGCTTGATTCCCGTTGCCGGGCGACCGACCACTGGGACGCCTTTCCATGATGCTTCTGTGACGGTTAATCCGAAGCCTTCTTTCTTTGACAGTTGAAGCGCTACTTCCGATGCTCGTTGGATCGCGTTGACTTCGTGCGCTCCTACACCTTCCAAGTTTGAAAGTATGTGTATGTCTCGATCCTCTCCGGCATGCGCGATTGTTTTTCGATACCAGGCTTCGCCTTCAGGATCATCTGATGCGAAGGCTCCTACGAGAAGAAGCTGAACATCTGGACGATGCTGCTTAACAAGCCGGTAAACATCTATTGCGCCTAACGGATCTTTCCACGGATCGAAGCGCCCCACCTGAGAGATTATCGGCCGCTCAAGATCAATGTTGTATCTTCGAATAATAGATTCGACTTCGTTTTCGTCGAGAGGCCGATTCTTCAAGCTAAGCGGGTCAATGGACGGCGGAATTAAGTAACAGGGGCGGTAGCTGATGTCCGGCTGAATATACTCCGGAAGGTGAAAGATTAACGCATTGTATTTCTGAATGATTTTTTTCACATACTGCCAGACCTCTGGATTAGGGTCGCTAAGATCTATGTGGCACCGCCAGAGCCAGACTGGAATACCTGTCAAGAACTCTATAAGTGGAAGCGGCTGCGGATCGTTGATGAAGGCAACGTCATAGCCTGATCCGATTTTGTTTGAGTTAGTGTTGTTGCATCCAAGATAAAACTCCTCCGCGGATCCGCTGAGGTCGAACTCGCCGCCTTGTAGACCGTTATGAAGCCCTTTAGTGACGTCGAAGAAGGCTGGCGGGCACTCAAGAACATACCAGAGCATGTCTACTCCAAGCTGCTGCGCCAGAGGTATCTGGGACATCAGAAGCTCGGCAACCCCTCCGCCTAGACTCGTCGAGTTCACATTCAAAATTCTGAGGCCATCAAGCTTCTCAGCCGCTTCTCTCAACTCCTGCATCTGCGGCTTCCCGACCACCATCTCATAATCGTTGGGAGAAGGGCCTAGTGGAACCTTAAGAAAACCCATTCAAACCTAGATAGTGAGTGATGCTCTTCAATAAAAAATTACGTGGTTCGGTTCCGCCTCGTCACAGAGTTTCTGTTAAGCTGATTGGTGTCTACATATTCACGACTACAATATTCTAGTTCTGCGGTTTAACTGCTGTTCTTTGTTCACCTTTTGAGATGCTTCTGATAGATCAGTAGCGCATCTCCGATTGAATAGAAGTCTTTGATCTCCGCTATTTTCTGGAAGCCGCTCTTTTCATAGAATCCGCGAGCCTTCTGATACACAGATCTTGAAGAGGTCTCTGCCAGTATCATTCGTCCTCCGCGGCCGGAGATGACCCTTTCAATCGATTCTAGAAGTTGTTTACCTACACCTTTCTGCTGGGAGTCCGGGTCAACAGCAATCCAGTACATGTCGTACACTCCATCTGTGAAAGGTCTTCTTCCAAAGCATATGTAGCCTATTGCCTGAGATGTTATATCGTCAACCGCTACATGTATCATGTAGTCGTCTCCGCCAGCTAAACATTGGTCTACAAGTTCAACTGCTACTGCAATCTCCTCATTGTTGAAAACTCCGACCTTCCTAATGATATCTTCAATCCGCGGCCGGTGCACAGCTGAGAGCGGCATCTGCTCCACATGGAACTGAGGCATGACACTCACTTGATGCTGCCATCAACTTTTGTCTTGCTTAAGAGGTCTTCTGAAGTAAATGCGGCAGACCATACCGGTTCAAAGCATGATGGAGAATCGTGTTAATCAGCTCGTCGTAGGAGTAGCCGGCTGTCATCGCGGCTTCAGGTAGGCATGAATGCGCTAAAGGATCCGGAATCATTCCGGGCAGCGGGTTAACATCCAAGATATGCAGGTGTCCGTGGTCGTCTAATCTTCCGTCCATGCGGCATATGTCTCTGCAACCCATTACATCGAATACTGATCGTGCTGTTTTTTCAATGTGAGCGTGAAGATCCGGTTCAAGCCGCGCTGGACAAATGAACATCTCAATGGGCTTCTCAGGGGTGTCCCAGATCCATTTCGCTTCGTAGGAGTATATTCTGCTGGCCCCTTCGGGGAGCTGCCCAAAATCTATCTCAACGATCGGGAGAACCTTAGGTGGATTATTTCCGAGCAAAGCTACCGTGAACTCTCGGCCGCTGATGTACTCCTCAACTATCGCGGGTTGATGATAATTCTCAATAACCCATGATATTTGCTTTGAAAGATCTTTGCTGTTCCTAACAAGCGATTTGTCTCTTATGCCTTTGCTTGATCCTTCATGTAGCGGCTTCACCATTAACGGAAAGTCGAGTTGAGCCGACACCCTATCGTTAGCTGAGTAGAATATCTGGTAGCGTGGAGTATGAATGCCGTGAAGCCTCAGCACATCATTAGTCATCGCCTTGTTTAAGGCGATAGCCAGCGTTAGAGGACCTGAGCCTGTGTAAGGAATTTTCAGTCTCTCCAGCATCGCAGGGATGAAGGCTTCTCGACAGTCGCCTCCCTCTCCCTCGGCAATGTTGAAGACTGCGTCCAAGTTAGATTCTTTGATTTTTGCGAAGGCTGTGCCATCCGCCTCTATGAGAATTACCTCATGCCCACCTTTTTTCCTCAAAGCGTCAGCTATTGCTGTGACTGTGGTCTCGTCATCAAACTCTGCGTAGTAATCTTCTGGCAGCCCTGATGCAGGTGGCGAAGACGGTGATGTTTTTCGGAGATTATATGTGAGGCCGATTCTCAATTAGCTAGGTGTCTCCCGATCTTGCCTGTCGTTACTTGGATGGGGATCGGGGCTTTACCCGAAGGTTGACTGTATTCGAACTTGAAATCTTGATAGTTGCGTAGAACAATTTTGTCTCTTCCGAGTTCTTCTATGAAGTTAGGCAGGATTGGAACCTTTCCACCTCCACCAGGCGTATCGACAACGAAGTGTGGCACGGCGAGGCCTGAGGTGTGACCAATTATCTCCTTCAGGATCGCAAGCCCGGTTTCGACGTGGGTCTTGAAGTGCTGTCCACCTGTGACATCGTCCATCTGGAATAGATAGTAAGGTTTCACTCTTATCCTGAGGAGCTTCTGCATCAGTTCTCTCATTACCTTTGGATTATCGTTGACATTTTTTAGGAGGACCGTTTGGCTTCCGAGTGGGATACCTGCATCCGCCAAGAGACCGCATGCTCGAGCACTTGCATCGTTTATCTCGCGAGGATGATTGAAGTGAATGTTCATGTAGAGCGGATGATACTTTTTCAGTGTTTTGCAGAGGTTTTCGGTTACCCGTTCAGGGAGAGTACACGGGATACGCGTACCAATCCTGATAATTTCGAGGTGCGGAATACTTCTCAAACCGCTGAGAATAACGTCAAGCATTCTGTCGGAAAGCATCAGCGGATCTCCACCTGATAAAATGACGTCTCTGACTTCAGGGTGCATCCTGATGTATTCTATCTGCCGCATAATGGCGCTTTGAGAAACGAATTTCCGTACATCCCCCACCTCACGCTTTCTTGTGCAGAACCTGCAGTACGTGGCACACTGGTTCGAGACCCTCATCAGCACTCTATCAGGGTAGCGATGCACCATCCATGGAACAGGGCAGTCACGCTCCTCCGCAAGAGGATCCTCAGTTCCACCTGCACCACTCAGCTCATCAACACTGGGAATACATTGCCTCCATATTGGATCGTCAGGCTCTTCGATGAGGCTGAGATAATGCTCTGTAACACGCATTGGATATTTCTGGGCGACCGCCTCCAGTCTCGAGGCGTCGACATGAAATCTCCGAGAGATTTGAGCGGGCTTAGTTATTGGGACGAGTCTTATGCTGTCTTCGGCCAACCTATCCCGCTAGCCTTGGTTTTCGACGAGTTGTAATATATCAACCCGAGCTACTACACCAGTATAGTCTATATCGAGGTAGAAAGGAGCTTTTTATTCTTTTCCTCATCACAAAAGATGTGATGTTGTTAGGATAAGCCATTGAGTAGCACCCAGTTGTAGGTGGCTGTGAACGCTTCTAGGAATCGGGTCGTGGATCGCATGGTTGAGCGGTAGGGGAAGTTGTTGTAGAAGCGTTTTAGCTTGGCCTTGAGGATGCCGAACCATCTTTCGATGCGGTTCCTCATACCAAAGGTTTCATGCCTTAGCTAACTGGTCTCATGCCTATACTCTAGGCCAAGCCTCTTGAATGCTTCAGGATACCATGGTCCCTTGTCAACAAGGAACAGCGGTTTATCACTCGTGCAATGCTGGAGAACCTGTTTGAGGAACAGCTCTGAGTCGAGAATGCTTCTAGCAAAGCTGCATCTGACTGCTAGGATTTCCTTAGAATCAACATCTCGGGCTGCCCAGATGAATATCTGCTGCCCAACCAGCTTAGTCTTGGTCTCATCCACAGCAACCGCTCTTCGACTCTTCTTCTCAGGCTCAGGGAAAGCCTTCCTCAACGCAATGAACGCATCCCTAACACTGACGTAAGAGATGCTTCCACCCATCATCTCAGAAGCCTTTCGATACGACAGGCCTGCAAAGCACAACATAGCAGCCAATACCTTGCTCTCAGCAGGAACCTTATTCCTCTGAAACACACCTGACTCCCTAACCCTACTAACCACCACCTCAAGAGCACACATAGGATTACAATACGCACAGAACCGTAAAACCCTATCCTAACAACATCTCACAAAAAATACGAACATTTGACTCCACCTAAAGTCTTCCTATATCTCTCGGAGTAATTGCTACAATATGCATACCATGGATAAACGATGATTAAAATCTCTCCGATCAATTTTTAAAAAACACTCCCATGGATATGTTCACTGACTTGAGCATGAAGAATAATGCGCAGTTTAAGGCGAGCCGCAAATTGGGTTCACTACTATCTTAACTGAAGGCAACCTTAGCAGTCAATTAGTACGCCCTAAGTAACATTGTGGTGGGTGTGAAATTCATGGAAAAAATATTATATCGGTAAAAAGAAGGTGTGGTACCGCGACCTAAAAATGATTTGAGAGGACAAGTTTGTCAAATTTCAATATCGCCATCTTGCATAATGATGTTCCCCCTGGATCAGATCCATCTGAAGATGTTCTAGACCAGGTGGAAGGTGTAGCGAAGTGTCTCTCAAACCTGAATATTAATTATACGATTGTTCCAGTAGGTGATGAGATAACAAAGCCAATTAACACTCTCGTTTCACAGCGACCGGACGCAGTCTTTAATCTCTGCGAAGGGGTCTACGGTCTGAGCGGCCTTGAAATGAACATGGCAGCTGTGCTGGAGCTTCTCAGGATACCGTACACCGGCTCGCCTTCTCTCTCACTTGGATTATGTCAACGGAAGGATCTTGCAAAGAGTGTCTTGTCGGCCAACGGAGTACCTACACCAAAGTACCTTGTTTTAACAGGTAACGAGGAGTATTCGCTACGTGGTCTCAAGTTCCCGCTTTTCGTAAAGCCAGTGCAGGAGGACGGCAGTATCGGGGTCACCGGAGAAAACGTGGTATGGAGCCGCCGCCAACTTACTGAGCGTGTCAACCACGTCACCAAGACCTACAAGCAACCTGCACTTGTTGAGGAGTTCATAGATGGGCGAGAGTTAAATGTCGCTTTGCTTGGCAATAACCCTCCTGTAGCGTTACCTCTCTCAGAAATTCTGTTCATAGGACAGGAGAAATTTGTAAGTTACAACGCGAAATGGATAAAGGCGAGCCGCTCATACGAAGAGACAACGCCTGTCTGTCCCGCGAATCTCGATGCGGATACTTTGAAGAAGGTCGAAGAGGTTGCGATATCTTCTTTCCGTCTCCTCCGTTGCCGTGACTACGCCCGCGTGGACATTCGACTATCAGGTAAGACACCGTATGTCCTTGAGGTTAACCCAAACCCTGACATAGACCCTAATGCCGGTTACGCATGCTCCCTTCACGCTGCAGGACTGAGTCTCGAAGAGTTTGTAGAGCGAGTCGTCGGTTACGCGTTAAGCCGAAAAGATCACCCGTAACATCCGTTCGTTTCCATCATTAAATGGCGATAGCGTTCAAATGTTAACCGAATCTGCTAGGTAAGAGTATAATAGATTGGGCTATGTCTTTGGGATATGTCGGATCAAGCCTTGACTAACGTCTGTCTTCTTCACAGATGTACCGCTTGCTGTCGAGGCACTGAGATGCCTTTGACCCGAAGAGATATTGAGAGAATTGTATCTCTAGGATATCACGAGGAGTTATTCGTTGTGGAGTGTGAAGGACTAAAACGTCTTAGAAACATTCAGGGAAGATGTTTCTTCCTTGGTGACTGCTGCAAAATCTACCATGATAGACCGGAGGGTTGCACACTCTACCCTACAGTATTTGATGAAGTGGAGAAGCGAGCTGTATTGGATGAAGACTGCCCGTACAGCAGAGAGTTCCGCATATCCTTCAAGAGGTCGAAGCAGATGTCACGGCTCTACGCAACTCTGACATCACCCGAATAAACTAAAGATATCTTGAATGAAGACGTGATTCCAAACCTACAGCGTACTCAGTCCTGCTCGCTAGTACCTGTTCATTTTATCTTCCTTAGTTAAGATTAGTCCCATCGCTAGACGCCTGTAACGCTCAATCCCATTGTTGTAGATTTGAGTATCCTTTTTTGGGCTCTGTTACCTTAAGGGGTACGCTCCCTCTCTGATGATTGTATTGGAATATGTTCATCCGAGAGAGAACGTCCCTGTTAATTATTGTGTATGCTGTATATTTGGTCTTTGAGGGGTTGAGTCTTCGAGCCTGTTCGAGGGCTATTAGCCCCTTCGCTAGACGGAGTCACAAGTCTGTTTGGATGTGGATGCAGCAGTTAGCTCCGTTGGAGCAGCGGTTCAAGGCTCGTAGTAAGGTGAGGTTGTTTCTGATTGATGAGACGATGGTTCAGGTTAGAGGTTACGATGGGTGGATCTGGGTTTGTTATGAGCCGTTTCAGAAAGAAGCGGTTTCTCGGGTTATGGTTTTCCTGGACTAGGAGCAGCTTGACTGCTGAGCTGTTTCTGAAGGAGATGGTGAAACGGTATGGTAAGCATTCAGTGTGGAGTGATGGTTTAAGCTGCTATCCTGAAGCCTGTGTGAGGCTGGGTTTGAAGCATCAGGTGTATGCTCAAGGCGAGTGGCTGTATGAGACGATGGAAAGGGCGGTACAATCTGTTAAGGACAGGACGGAAGGCTTCGATGACTACTTCCCCTGCAGGAGACTAGGCTGCAGGCAGAGGCATGTGTGGAACTGGATCAGGCTCTTCCACCTGCACAAGCAACCAGAATACCTTCGAATAATTGATACTGTTAAGGAGGTGATGACGTTAAGGTAACAGAGCCCGGAGCATTGAGCTTGAGGATCTAGTTAACGGAACCCTAACTCTCACAATTTTTCTCTGCGAAGAACATAATGAGGACAACAGGTTAATAGCGACCCAGTGGACACCAGTTACTCAAAGTTCCTTCCAAATCAGTCCGTAGAACGAACAGACACAATTCTGCATAAAAATTTCGTATTAACTAGAACCTAGCCTGAGCCTCCAGTAACTCTTGTCTACCCAGTTTCAGAACCGTGCATCCAGATTGTTATATCGTAGATTAACAGAACAGAGTTCCCGTTATTGGACGCAAAGGTAGAAATAACGTGTTTGCCGCACTTAAGGGGTATCAACAGCGGTAGATGCGGCATAAAGGTGATTGTATGATGTATCCAACGAACAGGCACAATAGTAGTGAACTTATGAATAATGCTGGAGGAGTCGTTCGACGAAGATAAAGCGCTTAACGCTATCTACGCTAATACACGCATGTTCATCATTTTTGTTCTCAAGGCGACCTCACATCAATATCACTGAGACCCACATAGCACTTGCACTACACAAGACCTTGGGACGAACTCCAACAAGCGAAGAAGTTGACCTATTCTTGAACCACATGCTTGATAATGCAAACGACTGGGTCGATGATATGGCTCAGAACTTTATTGAAGATTTGAGCGAGGTTGCCCTAACTTCAGACGGCCGCCGCAACGAAGCATCTGAAGCGGATCAAGAGTTGAATCCCTTTTTCTCCCCGGCTGTCTTCTCTTCCTGCCCATCAAACTGCCCCTTCAAAGTTACGGGTGACGTCAAGATGGAATCTGAACACTCGGAAGAACGCGGAGATGAAGATCACTTCGATTTCAGCGGGATCATCCCTCGGTGATACTATCCACCCTTCATTGGGCTCGTAAAAACGAAGAACCGATTTCGCGTGTCGCGAATTAGATTTGTAAGCGCTTCTAACGGCTTGCAGGTACACGCATGTAGCGTTGCTCGAAGCCAGTGGGTAAAAGGGACTAGGATCTAGCGTCCACTGTTGCTTCGTGATGTATAGCAAACGTTCCCGCCGCATATGCGATTACGAGATCAAGCCTTAGATTCCGGTTATGATGTTATACTGTGTCAGAAAGGTGCTTAATAATTGATTTTTATGTAAAAAAGGCCGCCTTTTATTCTCTGTGATCAAAGATTGCGATACGTATTTTTCCCCAATTCAGGGAACTTTTATTACATGGTGTCCCGAAGTGAAGAAACGAAGATGGTAAAAAAGATGTTAAACATTCCATTAGATAATCTATCTCATCCGAAGTATCTGAAGGCACTCTTCAGAAGGTTATCGGCTGATGCAAGCGGCTACTGGTATTTCGTAAAATCTCGAACCTTAGTATACACATTCGCTTCGGCTACCTGTATCGCTGCTATTATCTCAGTTCAGGGATCTGTATTCCTTCCTCTTCTCCTCATTACAACACTCGGTATGTATTTGGCAAGTCTGGGTGTCTACGTCTACAACGATATCACCGACATCGGTGAGGATTCGATAAACTCGGTGCAAAGACCTTTGATCGCGGGAAAGGTAACGAAATCTCAGGCAGCCAAATTCGTAATCGCAATATGGTCCGCATCGTTGCTACTGCAGCTCTTCCTCACATGGGTTGCCGCGGGCATGACTCTACTCTACATACTGTTAGGTATACTATACTCTCATCCAGCGACTCACTTGAAGAAGCTCTTTCCACTAAAAACCGTGGTTACAGCACTAGGTGGAGCGATGGCAAGCTTAGTGGGTGGTCTAGCTGCAGGCGGTATCACACCGCAGGTGCTCTTCGCGGCTACCGTATTCTTCCTCTTCTTCTTCATTCTTGGCCCTCTAGGCGATGTAGGTGACTTGGAGGGAGACAGGATGCAGGGTAGACAAACATTCCCTGTGGTACTTGGCATCAAAAACACAATACGACTTATTCTCTCAGTGCCAGTAGTGATAACGCTTCTTGCGCTCCTATCTTACCATTACTTTAACTTCAACGTGATCTCACCGATACTCGTTGGCCTGATATCTGCTGTCTCGTTCCTAATACTGAGGCCACTAACCACCCGCTGGGAAGATAAAAAGTACCTGAAGAAGACTAGAAACAGAATCAGGCCTATGCATATACTCTTACAGGCGGCAATTCTGCTTTCGGCTATTTAGCTGCTAAGCCCGTAAAGGATCTACCCATAGTTACTTCAAGTTAGTCTTTGGACGCGCGGATGGTGCCTCTGATATTGCTTGGTCGGCTTTTCCTTCCCAGAGCGAGTCGAAGGTTGCCTTCATGTAGTTGAATAGGGTCTCGTTCTCAATGAATGCTGCGCCGGCGAATTTGTCAGGGTGCCGCGCATCAATCAGTTCTACACCCACTCCTCGTCCGTCAATAAGTATGAAGCTGAACGGGATCTGGCAGAACTTTCGTTCTACTTTGAATGGGTAGAATGGGTTGACGGTGACTTTCAAACGCTCAGACACGTGCAGATCCGGCGTCTCAAACCTACTGTTAGCTCCATTTACATAGTTCTTCAATAGATTACTATCTGCCAATACCTTGACGGCTACTCCTGCTTGAGCTTTGGAAAGTATCGCGCTTATGATTCTGTCTTCAGTAAATCTGGATGCAAGGTAGATGCTCTTTCTAGCCGTCGACAATCTCTCAACTATTGTCTTGGTCATCTCCTCGTACGACCATGCAAGGCGGGGTATAACCCAAGAGCCTTCGCCGACACGTTCCGGGCTGTCAAAGATGATTTTACGCACGAAGCTACCTATCTCTTCTTCATCGAATCTCCCAGATTTTCTTAACTCCTCGATCATCTGGAGTTCCTTCTCACGCTCAACAATCTGTAGTAGGCCTACAAACTGCTGTTCAAACAGTGAACCTAGGACTGTATACCGGTACTGAGCACCATCCTTTTCAACCAATCCGCATCTCACAAGCTCACGTAGCCTAGTGTAGTATCTCTTCTTCGACATCCCGAGCTCTTCAAGGGCTTCACGCCCTCCCTTCATGCCACGACCCACTTGGACAAAAATTTCAATGGCGTCAACATTTGCGAGCGTGGACCCTATTTTACTCATCTGTCTGAATAGCTGCTTGTTCTGAGAATCCATCGTTGTTAAGCCCAATTAAGTTACTTAAAACAGTTTCCATATATGGATTAAACATTGATAAATAACCCAACTGTAGAGATGACGCGAAAACTGTGCGCCATGCCAGATAGGCGTGATGTAACGAATATTTGGCGATGATCTAAAAACATCCTTGGCGGAATGACATTTCTGTCTTCCGCCAGTTTTCTGCCGGTTTAGAAGAGAACGCGCGCCTTTAGTTGGCTACTCTTCCTTCGTTCCTTCCCCGACTACTTCTGCTTGGGCAAATCTAGGTGCGACGTCTGTGACCTTGATTCGCGCTTTCTGACCTGCTTTTGTTCCTGGCACGAAGATTACGAAACCCTCGATCTTCGCAATACCGTCTCCACGTCGGCTTGTCTCTGTTATAGTGACGTCATATTCCTTACCGGTCTCAACTGGCGCAGGCTTTGAAGGCCTGATGCCAAAACCGCCACTGTTTCCTGGACTCAACTGCTTCTCTCACTCCTAGCGCTCGGCTGCGCCGAATCTTAGTAGAGACGCGTTTAATATATGTCTACCGATGCTTGTCTAGTTCATCCTTCAACAAGCGGGACGTACACAGCCCTCTTCTTATCCGCCTCTTCGATTATTCTTGAGACGGTTCTCCTTCTCCAGTTTACTCGGTGCTGTGCGTTGCAGACCTCGCATTTGAAGATGGATTCTGTGAGTGCGCTTCTGGATCTTCTTCCACTTGATTTCGAGAATTCGGTTTCTTGCGTTTCTTCAATGCTTCCCCAAGCTTGAGCGGATGGTTGTTGCTGGCTTAACTGGTATTCACGTATCATTCGTTCCAGTGTGCCGGCGCTGACGCCTGTTGAGAGCGCAGCCTTCAGGAAGTGTGTCTGCTTCTCCTCGTTCTTCAGCTGAGATATCGCGATCAAGTGTTTAAGGCCTATACCAGGTTCGGTCTCGCCGTTAAAGAGTGCCTGAGCTTCTTTCTTGACCTCTGGCGATAGGTTCCTGAGTTGAAGGATTCGCACGATCCATGATTGGTCAAAGAGGTGATCAAACTTCTCTTCAAGCTGACGGGTCGTGAGTTTTCCTTTTCCTCTGTCCCAGTCTTCATAGAACACATCGAAGAGCCTGATTGGGTCGAGCTTTCCGCGGAGGTAATTCATCTTTATGCACATTACCTTCGCCTGCTCATCATCGAGATCTACTATGATGGCAGGTACTGCTTCCCATCCGTGCTCCTTCGCGGCTAGGAACCTGTGCTCGCCGTCGATAATCTGCATTTTTCCGGATTGCTGTGGTCTCACGATTACTGGTTGCATCTTCTCTGGTCCACTTCTCTTAACCGTCTCGATTAGTAGACGCATCTGCGCCTCGGACATGACGTTGCAGTTCCACGGGTTGACCTCGAGATCAGATACTGGTATTGAGACTACCTCGCCGACTGTCTTCATGCTAGTTCATTCTCTCCTGAATGAAGCTTCGTCTAAACGAGTCTGCCTCCATCTCTAGGAAGATTTCGAGTTCATCGACCTTAACGTTACCACCTTCGGGTACCCCGATTCTTCTCAGATAGTTTCGTAGGCTCTCAGGGGTGCATCTGGCAGCGGTGCAGATGCTGCGTAGGCCTAGGCGGTATCCAAGTTCCATGTCAGCAATGAATATTGAGTATGCTGCGATACGTATTGGGCTCTTTCCATAAGTTGCGTGACCTAGTTTCTTCAGGATAGTTTGCGCCCTAATGTACGTGTTTCGTAGATACATTTTTTCGGCGAAATTACTCTCAATCCTTCGAATGATTACCGACAGGTAGTCTTCGGGGGTTGATGTTTTGTACCCTAGTGAGTATTCACTCGCGATTTTGTTTAGTTCACGAATAATCTTTCCACGAGTTTTGAAGCCGAGTTCAGATGAGGCTGAGAGTACTTGGCCCAGACTTCTCTTGGCAGGCGATTTCCGTGATGCTTGAATTATGCTGTAAACTGTTATTGGAAGAAGCGGTGAGCCTTTTGAGCTTCGTGTCTTCAGAATCTTCATAGCTGTTCTCGCAGCTATCATTTTAGTCGGAGGCGGCAGGTTAAGCGACTCTGATATCTTCTCTATCATTCTGAGCGAATAGATCTCTCTTCGCTGTTGAGTACGATGCATAGGATAGCTCTTAATTTTAGGCTTCGTTCCAAGAGTCGAGGAATGAATCGACCAGACGGTTCGAGCTGAGCTCCTCTGCTCTTCATCAGAGGCTATATTTGGATGAACTGCACCGCAGGTGGTGCAAACAATTTCTTCAGCATCAACTATGAGTCCGCCTCCGCAGTACTGACATCTGCTTTGAAGCGTCCCGACAGACGACCTAGCGGCCATCTGTGCTGGTTGCTGTTCTTCCATCATAGGTCTGCAGGACTTTTGCTATAAGAAAAAGGCATGCAAGCATCTGCATACGATTGAACTTACGGAAATCAGGCGTGCAGATACTGCTTCTAGCCGTGAATCCTGATTATCTGCAGAGCGTTATTCAGGATAGTTAGATAAGTGACTGTCTTAGTCATGTCTTTCACAGAAACTTAGTAGGGTGGAGCGATGCCTCAGGCATCAGTCTTATAGAGAAATATAATGTTATCAAGGAAATGCGCTTGTCATCGTAACGTAGAGTAATATTTTATTCCTCGGACTCAGTTGCGGTGAGAATTGCTGTGATTTGTTTCTCAATTATCATTGATCCTGGGCCGAAAATCTTCCTAAGGCAGGGTATCAAATCACCGAGTCTGTCATAGACATCGTTCGGATCAAGATTGTTCAGGTCGGCCCGCTTCAGTCCTGCGTAGAAAAACACCATTTTTGTCCCATTTCGGCCAAGAAGATGGGCCATACTTTCAGTTATGGCTGAAGCGATTTTCTGTTTGTACTTCTCGCTAGGCTGCTCGATGGAGATTACCATCCTCTTCGTAATTTTTTCCGTCATTATTCCGTAAAAGCCTATTTTTCTGGCGTAAATAAAGCACTTTGCTTCATAGGGTCTTTGTTCAGAACTGGAAAGCGATACACGTCTGCGTTTTGAATCATGTGAATGTGGATGTCCTTTAAAAGATACAGAGGTTTTCTGTATATGATGGATATTGGCGGACAACGAGAAGTCCGAGAAGGATAGCGCTGTTCATGAAAAAATCGAGGAACGTATGCGAAGCATGCAGGACTCGGTTGATAATACATTGCTCGAAATCCAGAACCTCATATCGGGCATCGAAAATCCATTTACGCTTCTCGGGAAAATGGCTAAGGACTTAGGAAAAGAGAAGGTAATAAAAACAAAGATTGTTGACAAAGAGCATGAAGAACAACAGACACAGATTAATATCTCACCAAGCCCAGAAGCCTCGCACCCTGACAAACATAACCTCCACGCACAGGAGAAACCTATTCCACCGTTAATCCCAGTTCCAAGTCCCCCTCCGCTACAATCAAATCGCGACTCGGAACAATTAGACACTGAAGAATACTCTAACAGGAACCCTGAAGAGGACATGCTCACAGATCCTACACAAAGTGGAGAAGTAAGGCCACCGCGGAGAATCAATCCACAACACCTCGGGGATGAAAGAGTGAATCTCCAGAGTAGTACCGCGCAGCAGAGACTTCACGGTCAACCTGAGAGCTATATGCTCAGCGCCGAAATACTTCGTTTCATGGACACAATTGCGCTATCCGAATTCCTGCTAACACTTTTTGGAAGAGACAATCTGTATGATATTCTACTGTTCTATCTGGAAATAGGCATGGCTGATGAAGACTCTGTAAAGTTGATTTTGAAGGCGATAGACTTGCTTACAAAGAACGCGAAGAGTGAGTCACCTAAGCGACAAAGACCGGTCGACTCGGACGACATAATAACCGCGATATACCTGATTGAGGTATTCTCCAAGGACTCCTCAGGACTCCTTTACCTACTATTCAGGCACCTCGACCTCTGGGATGACAAGATCGATGGCGGTACTTATGATGACATGGAGGATCTCAGATAGATATCCAGCGCAGCAATTTGAGACCTATATGATTGCGATAGTTATCGTAGTCGCGTCAATCCTTTCCGCGGCAGTTATCCCCCGCGTTAGCCAGATAACGCAGGTCTACAACAACAAGGCACAGGACTTTAAGATCGAATCGGAGACAAATATCAAAGTAATATTCTCTTACGGTGTAAGTGGCGAGAGTACAATCAACGTCTGGGCGAAAAACACCGGCAAAATATGAATTCAGACAAGCCAAATCGAAAAGTCCAACATCTTCTTCGGACCAGTGGGTGAGTTCTCACGTATCAAATATAACGCGACCAGCGGCTCGAAATGGAACTACACAATTGAAAACGATCTAATCGGAGACGGCATCTGGGATCCGCTTGAAACCATCAAGATCACAATCACATTAGGTTCCCCTCTCTCAACTGGCGACTATGTGACGTTCGCGACCTTCCAAGGATCTTGGAGCGGGTACAACTTCTCTATTTAAAAAGAAGGTGGGTGATGGTTTTGGGCGGCCTCGCGAATGTCATCTCAAGCGCATTCATAATATTGCTGTTCATGAATATACTGACTCTCTCAGAGTACAGTCAGGAACCCAAAGACCGGCAAGCCTGACCGAAGAGTTATGAGCATAAGCGAGATAGTGGGATACGGTCCTGTAGCGCAGAGTTTCAACTACGTGGATCTCTCCAAATGGAACCCAACAACTGATGTCCATGAGTTCGCAGGCATCGGAACAAGCTACCTCCTAGAAGAGCGGCTTGCAACGATGCGAGGCATATCGCGACGAGAAGTTCGGAAAATACATGACGGGCTAGAGAGTCGAGCGGAGATCCGGAGGATACTCGCTAAGCGAGAAATCTTCGACTATTATGAGGTTTGGTCATACATCAAGCAGATATCAGGGTTGGATATCGATAAGTTACTCAATGCTGAAGAAGGGGAGATGTAACTTGAGTATCCCTCGCCTAAGGCATGGAACGCAGGATATGGGGGCTACACAATAAGGCTTGGAAAGAACAAGAAGCAAACCCACTACTCCTTCACAGCCTTTAGAGCCGTCGAGTAAGGCGCCGATTAACCAGACCCGCAGCAACAGCACCACCACCGCTGGTGTTGGTGGAGCCGCAACTGCGCCTGCTCTCTTCAACCTCTTCGGGGTAGTTGTCACACAGGACCTGCTTATGCTTGTCATCCCAGCGATAGCCACACCGATCTTGGGTGTAATGCTAGTAATCTAATTGCGTGAGAGATCTAAGAAAACTGGAGGTAACCGCTTCTCTCCAGCTAACCGAAGTCGCCCGTGAACGGGTTTGTCACTAAGGCGTGCGACATTTAGATTCTAATCACTATGGGTCAATCGATTTCGACTTCTGAAGACATATATAGTGTTCGCAGTCCTCTCATACTTAGAAGAGGTGGTCGCGATTCCGCGAAGCTCTTTGATGGTTAATAAGGAAATAGCAGCCGCTCTTGCTGACGAAGCGAGGCGTGCAGGGAAGCCACTCTTCTATTTGGCAAACGACTTAGTAGGGCTCTATCTAAGAGCTCGGGAAAAAGGGTTCGACCTCGGAGATGTGCTCATTACCTATGAGAGCATGATGATACTCAAGAAGACAGGCCATGTAATGATACCGAACAGCACATACCAAACCTTAACTGAAGGTAGTGTGTCCGCCGAACGGCTTAAGGAAACTGGGACTATCTGGCGTGAAAATGGTCACAGATTAGGTAAATACGTTGAAAGCTTGAGTGATGATCCTATTAGAACCTTAGGCAACTTACTTCCATTCATGTTCTGGGATATTAACTTCGAATTGAAGCGCAATAATGGAGAAAATATTCTCTGCTTACCTTGCCCCAATCAGTCTGAAGAGAGGGCGCGTCTAATCTTGAACTTGGTTGAAGGATACATGGAAGCATGCGGCTACTCGATACATAGCTCGGAAGCTATTACAGGCCTAGTTCAAATCAAATTCTCCGAGCTGTCTCAAGTCTATTCCAAGAAACTTTGATGTGTAGCTCAAGGGCCTGCTTGTTGTACCTAATCGTTGTCTATGTATGATCTTGGTTTAAGTTTCAGTCTGGATTATTGAGAGTATCTCGTCTATTGTCGCTAAGGGTGTCTTAGGTGACATAATCACGATTATGAGTTTTTCCATTGCTGGAACGCAAAGTACTGATGATTCTTCTCCTGCGAATTGGAAGAACCTTAATCCTTTCTCCATTCTATCGAATGATGATATTAGTCCCCATACTATGACTAGCTTTTCGTTCTCCCAGACCTTTGCTAATAGTGCCTTGTCAGGCTTGGCTGCGTATTGTGCGTGAACTTCTGAAGCCTCGTCATCGAGTATCTTGACTCCGTATATACCGGAGTGAAGAGCAATTATTTGTTTGCAGATAGCTTTAGCGGCATCCTTCACTGTCACTTGACTACACCTGATCAACTTGTTCATGCGCCATCCAGAGTTTGCTGAATCGGTGGGATCCTAGAAACAGCGTCAAAATGAAGAGTGATCTTACTGTAATCTGGATCACGTTGATTAACCACTCGCTGATAACTGTGCTTCCTAAGATTGCGACAGATTCGGATACGGCTAGAATGAAGCCTCTTGGCGCCAGTATCTTGAACGGTTTTTCCAGATACCCTCCCTTGAATGTTTTGAGTAAGGCGTATCCGTAGGAGGAGAATCCTAATGCGAAGAGCGCTGTAACCGCGCTAATGGCTGTTAACATCAATTCCATCGATCTCTAATTGACTCCTATTTAGGCTCCTTAATTATAAGTATAATGTC
>SCLJ03000252.1_pt1 | contig 65207 bp, 66 predicted proteins | sample 7267891 | NCBI WGS metagenome assembly SCLJ03 (sample SAMN10721082, study PRJNA514188) | viral metagenome | isolation source: depth-stratified mine tailings core B | place: China: Fankou Pb/Zn Mine tailings
CCGGCAAAGCCTTGAAAGCTTTGTTGAGGCAGAGTTGCTCCAGCGGAGGAGCCACTCTGCCCGGCAAAGCCTTGAAAGCTTTGTTGAGGCAGAGTTGCTCCAGCGGAAGAGCCACTCTGCCCGGCAAAGCTCCCAAGGCTTTGTTGATGTTGACTCCAACTTTGACTCGAACTTGTCCAACTCATATCTATTTTAAACCAATATATTTTTAATAGGGTATAAAAATAACTTTGCTTTTTTCATAGAAAACAAGAAGATGGAGACAGGGAATTATATCGAAAAAGTTTCAGATTATTATGCAGTATCAGGATACAATCCTGTATCTTTTGTACAAGAGAATATGTACGTGCAATCGTCATATGAGCAATCAGTCGATTTCCTTTTTTCAGTCATACCAGGAGTGAATACGAAAGAAATTTTTTCAATGTTTGCGGCAATACGGAGACTGGATGGAACACAATTTATTAAGATGACTTCATTCGACGAGGTCATGGAAGTAATAAATCTCTGTGTCGAAATTGGTATTGCAAAAGCACTGCAAGAGCTTACAGAATTAGCAAAAAATCCAAATGCGACAATTCCTTGGGATATATCGTTAATACGACCGTTTGCTTCTGCGTATAAACGATCAATTGATCTTGAATTTATGAAGATCGAAGGTATAATGCGTCCCAAATCTGATCCTTTTTGTCCTCGATGCGGACATGATAAAATTTTCAGCTCTGTAGGTGTAACAAGAAGTTTGGATGAAGGTCTAACTTCAGTTTCTGTTTGCGCTGAGTGTTCTGAGCCTTTTTACGGATAATTTTATTTTATTCTTAAATATTCGATCGAATGTTTCATCCAAGTCCAGATAATATACCATGTATCGTCTCAATAATTATTGCAATTGTGATTCTCATTATTGTTTTTACTACTTCATTTACAGAGAAATGTCATAAAGCTCGTTATCTTTTATGTTTTGTGATTTTTTTCGTGATATGGATATTCCTGATATCCATAATGAATGTGTGGTGTTTCACTGAGGGAAGTTGGTTTTTGTTATTTATTCCTTTTACACTTGTCATAACATGGTGTTTCGCTGTTTTATGCTCAAGATGTAAAGTTACCGCATCACAAGGACAATCTTATCTTATCGAATAATATTTGCTTTAAATTGCAAAAATATACATTTTTGCTCCGATATTTTTTCAGTCAATGAAAGATTTTTTTTCATGAATTTTTCTATCACGTTTTATGTTTTCGAATATAAATACGAAATGTGATATTATAATAATAATACGATTCTCTTATAGAATGCGATAACCCGAAAAAATCATGACTAGAATCTAAAGAAAACTTGATGGCTAAACCAAAGGGCGCTATTTTAAATACAAGAATTGACCTAATGTCGAGCGGACAAAATAGCTTTCAATCTACCTTCGATAACCAATCATCTGCTCCTAGCTTTGGTGGAGCAGCTCCTAGCTTCGGCGGAGCAGCCCCCAGCTTTGGTGGAGCTGCTCCTAGCTTTGGTGGAGCTGCTCCTAGCTTTGGTGGAGCAGCTCCAAGTTTCGGTGCTTCGCAACCATCTCCTAGCTTTGGTGGAGCAGCTCCTAGCTTTGGTGGAGCAGCTCCTAGCTTTGGTGGAGCAGCTCCTAGCTTTGGTGGAGCTGCTCCTAGCTTTGGTGCTTCGCAACCATCTCCTAGTTTCGGTGGAGCAGCTCCTAGCTTTGGTGGATCTGCTCCTAGCTTTGGCGGAGCAGCTCCAAGTTTCGGTGCTTCGCAACCATCTCCTAGCTTTGGCGGAGCTGCTCCAAGTTTCGGTGGAGCTGCTCCTAGCTTTGGTGGAGCTGCTCCTAGTGCGGGATTTGGCACATTTGCTGCCCCACCAGTTCAGCAAATTTCAATCAAAAAACACATCGAAGATGATGCTCTCGAACTCATGATTTCAACAGCACTTCATGCTGGTGCCGAAGGAATCATTGAATGGCTTCGCAACAGACAATCGCAATCTCCTCCGACTGTTGAGGAACTCAAGAATGCTTTGCCAAATATTCGATCTGTTCGTCAAGAAGGTACGACTTCGACTGGAGGTTCGGGTGGAAAAACAAAATCTGAGAAGGCTGATCTAACAACAGAAGATATTCGAATCTTGAGTACATGGATCTTGCCAGGCTTTAAAGATGGATGGTCTGTCGATACATGTCAATACTACGTGAAAAGTTCGAATAACTATGATACTTGTTATAAATATTGCGAAAACCCTAAATTCCCTCTCTGTGATAAACATAATAAGAATCCCAACGCAGCTTGCAAGGCATTATTGCAGGGTATTGCAAGTGCTCAGAATCGACATCAATATGCTTTCATGAAACATCGCGAGGCCGTTGCCGAGAGAATCAAGAAAGCTTCTTCAAAACTTCAAGTTCCTGCTCCAAACATCGATGATGTTATGTACACTTCTCCTGGTGGTCCACCATATGTTGGAAACCTTGGAAATTTTCCAAGATCTCACGATGATAAAATGTGGTATATACATAATGGAGAACTAAAAGGAAGTATTGTAATCAAACGAAAAGATGATAGAGTACCTACTGTAATTGGTCTCGCACATGGACCTGGTGAACCATTGATTGCAGTTTCTCAAGAAGAACTCGATGCAAGAACGAAATATCTTCAAAATGAAATAGGAAAAGTTACGGAAATCAAGGCGAGAATTCAGAATATCATTGATCAAAGCATTTCATCAAAAAATATGAATGCCCCTCGAGCATTTGAGTTTTTCCCGAGTAATCAAGTACAGGGAAACGGCTCTACCGGATTTGGAGCAACTCCAAATTTTGGATCTGGTGGTTTCGGTCCTTCAACCAATGGTTTCGGTCCTTCAACCAATGGTTCGCAACCTCCAAGCTTTGGTTCTCAACCAGCTCCTCCAAACTTTGGTTCTCAACCAGCTCCTCCAAGCTTTGGTTCACAGCAGCAACCAGCTCCAAGCTTTGGTTCTCAGCAGCAACCAGCTCCAAGCTTTGGTTCTCAACCAGCTCCAAGCTTTGGTTCTCAGCAGCAGCAAGCTCCTCCAAGCTTTGGTTCTCAGCAGCAACCAGCTCCAAGCTTTGGTTCTCAACCAGCTCCAAGCTTTTCTCAACAGCAGCAACCAGCTCCAAGCTTTGGTTCTCAACCAGCTCCAAGCTTTTCTCAACAGCAGCAACCAGCTCCAAGCTTTGGTTCTCAACCAGCTCCAAGCTTTGGTTCTAGCTTTGGTTCTCAACCAGCTCCAAGCTTTTCTCAACAGCAGCAAGCTCCTCCAAGCTTTTCTCAACAGCAACAACCAGCTCCAAGCTTTTCTCAACAGCAACAACCAGCTCCTCCAAGCTTTGGTTCTCAGCAACAACCAGCTCCTCCAAGCTTTTCTCAACAGCAACAACCAGCTCCTCCAAGCTTTGGTTCTCAGCAGCAACCAGCTCCTCCAAGCTTTGGTTCTCAGCAACAACCAGCTCCTCCAAGCTTTGGTTCTCAGCAACAACCTGAGCAGCAACAACCTGAGCAGCAGCCAGCTCCTTCAAGCTTTAGTTCCCAACAGCAGGTCGAACAACCAACTTCTAACCTCAGTCAACAACAGCAAGCCGAGCAACAACCAATACCTCCAAGCTTTTCCTCGCAGCAAAATGCTACCCTTGGTTCTCCCACTCCTCAGGATATCACACCAAGCGCTGTGATCACTGAAACATCTGGTATTCCACAACAGGTAACAGACTCGATCAAATTGGTGCAAGGTGAAACAACAAATTCACCATCGACACCATTCGGTCAGCCCTTAGTGAGTACTTCACAATAAATAAATAAAATTATATTGTACAATATAAAATGAATGAAATCTTGGTTGCACCGATATCGGGATGTTGCTTCGGTATTCAGTTATCTGCAATGAGAGAATTATGTAAAATCGGGTATAATCCAGATATTTGTTTAGCAGGCTCAGGAGGTACAGTCGCGTGTTACGCAGCAGAAGCAGCTTCATGGAAAGTTTCTGGTATGAACCGTATTATAAGCAAAATTAACTCTGATGTTTTCATCAAGAAACGATGTGATATTCTATATAATGTAATACCAAGCGATATTGTTGCTTATTTTTCAGGATGCTTCTACGAGTCAAATAAAAATCCTGAAGAATTTTTATCTGAGTTCTTCACAGGAAAATCAATACAGGAAAAAGAAATTTGGGTTGGTGCGATCAACGAGAGGTCTGGTAGACTTGCACTATTTTGCAATAAATCTTACGAAAAATCTCATATTCAAGGATCTTATTATAATATCAATATGTTTAATAGCGAACCTCTAAGATATTTTAACGGAGATATTGTTTCAATATCACGATCTATGTTGGCGAGTTGTAGCATTCCAATCATGTTGAATTCGACAAAACTCGGTAAGAATTCATATATCGATTGCGGAACAAAATTCGCATCTCCGTTAACGGCAATGCAAGAAGAGATTCGCAAAATTTCAATTCAAGAGAAGGGGATTCATATTGTCTATGTTTCGGGTTATAATGTTGAGAAAAGTTTAGGTGTGAGCAAAGACGCTGATAAAAGCATGTCAGGACTTTTTGAGACAATTCCGAATCATATTGTTCGAGGTATGGTAATTGCGGATCGAAGCGTTGCCTACCGAATTGTAAGCGATCAATCTGATAATTCATTGATGTATGCAATTGGACACATACAGTCATTAAAGGCAATAATGAAGAATCGAAAGAAATGTCTGTCAACATTGATCGAAATCTATCCTGTAAAAGCTGTTGAAGTCAATATTTTCGATTTCGATTCAAAACATATCATATCAGCTGTAAATGAAGTTTCTGAAAATTTAGGTATAAGACTATGGTGGGATGGACCGGATAATGCATTCGATGACATACCAAATATTATTACATCAGCACGTAACATATAAAACAAAATTATAAGCTCTTATAATTTACTCAAACTTGCAGTAAATGTCAGGATACTCTTTCAATAACATTTCGACGATAGAATATCCCTCGACCGGATGAAATAATTCAACTAGCAATCGATTAAAAGTGTCGGCTTTATATATATTACAATAAAAAATTCCACCCACATCTCTGTTTATCGAGATTAATTCATTTTTTGCATTTCTCTTTGTGTTCTTACTTTTTATCGAAAGCTTTCTTTTACCTTGGGATCTCGATACTTCATTAATACCCTTCAACCTCACGCGAAAAGCAATACCTTCAATAGGATCATTCTCAATAAGAGAAATTCGATCTCTCACAATATAGGAATAATTCGAAGTAATTAATTTTTTATTTCCGATTAACCAACTCGGTATCACTTTTAGGTCCGGAAATCCCAAATCAAAATTTGTGGCATCTTGAATATTTATTACATGACATTTTGTTGAAATTGAAATTCTTTCGAAAGATTTATTTTTTTTATTTTCCATATAAAACCAAAGAGTGATTTAATTCTTTTTAAATTTTTATTTCTATTCAAAATGACTTCTGTAGTACAATCTGTTACGGTCTCGGAACCCCCGTGTAAAAATATCGGATGCAATGATTACCTCGTTGAACCAAAAGTTCTCTATCCATGGAAGGAACAATGTCCACCACCAAAGCCATGGAAGCCATGCGAGTCTCCTCTTTGTCCTCTTGAAATCGAAAGAAGAAGCGAGGATGCAGTTGTAAGAATTTTCACTCAGACCAACCTCACAAAGGCTGGACCCTCAACAGTGCCAGCAACTCTTAAGCCGTATATCGGATCAGAAGGACAGAACCCATCAAATAGTTTCGACACCTACTATACATACGGTAATGGCTTTCGTACGAAGAATGGTTTAATTGTATGCCCTGCTCATCTTGTTCTTCTTCCACCAAATGTCCTTCAATACTATACAACTTTTCCAAACATCAAGGCAATTGAGCCAAGACCTGACGGCAATGCTCTCCAACGTGTTGGAAGAATTCTTCTCGATGTTTTCAATGTGAATGGAAGCGGTCATTCTTTCACATACGAGGCTCATCTGTACGGAGTTGACGGTGCAAATGATACTGCGCTCCTCTACATTCCGGGTCCGAATAGTCCTTTTGCTTCCGACTTTAACTCTGGTCTTCCTATCATCAAGAAGTGCCACCCTCATCTTGTTTTCGGATGCAGTCGTCAATACAGAAACACTGAGCCTGCTTATGTTGTTGGCGATACAACGAGTCTACCACACCTTACTTTCTCAGCGAATCAAGGTGCAAGAGAGGGAAACGTCTTGAATTTCTCATCAAGAGGTGTTTTAGTCACCACTGTAAACTCATATCGTCACGTTGATTATTCTGGATTTGCTCAACCAGAACTCATCCTCTTGAATGGAAATGCATTCTCCTCGTCTGGAGCACCTATTTTGGATAAATATGGTCAGGTTATCGGTATGCAGACTTTGGCTACGCCTGGATCTTTATTTGTTGACGACGAAAATACATTCTCGAAAGTAATGGGTAATGGTTCTGTTGGAGGTCCAAGTCAATTCTCAATGATTCGTTCATTAACCTTGCTCGACCAAGCAGCAAAGGGATTTGTCGTACCACAAGCTGAGTTGATTATTGACGCTCACACTTCTACGAGCTTCTATTTGCTTGGACATGGATATCTTGGTTTGGCATGGGATTTGGTGACCGGTGCAAGCTACGGAACTAGTGTCACAAATGGCGACGGATATCTCATCTCTCTCATGAAGGCGAATAATAGCGATTTTACGAATGGACCAAACAAGAAACCTGTCGTCGGTTATCGCGTACGTGCTTTGGCTGGACAATTAGATCCAGCATCTCCAGCACCTCCTGATCTCCTCAGCTTAGTGAGATACATTGCTGTTCCTGGCGCAACTCAAAACGTTGCAGGATCTCCATACATTAACTTTGTAGACAGTCCTCTATTGAGTTCTGTGAAGCCAAATGACATTATTTACGATATTAACTGTATGCCAATCGGAGATGTTGGAACTCAAGCTGCTCTTTCACTTGCTCTTTGGGCTTTGCAACCGGGATCTGATGTGAGTTTGAAGGTGCGTGTGGCTACTCAATCTCCTCTCGCAGAGGACAACTATAATGTCGATAAGAGTGTGAATGTGAAGTTGGCGAAGATGCCTCGCTGGGTAAACTTTCCATGGTATAAATATGCTGATCTTCCCGTATCGAAACTTTTCAATGGAGCAGAGGCAAATCTCTTGAAAAACATGCCCGAGATTGCGGTTGATACTGTCGGCGGAGGTGTCGCACCATTCTTCCCTAGCATCTAAATAACAAATCAATTGAGTAATTGATTTTAAGCAACGTTATATGTGAGATCGAAACTTACATCAAGTGTTCCAGGTGAAAATTTATATATGATACGATCGGTAGGCTCGTCGAGATCACCCGAAGGCACACGTATGAGCCATGATGGATTGAGCAATCTAGTAGCGTATGCCTGTTTACCATCACTAGCGAATCCTGTCACGATGAAGTTAAATGAAGCTGTTTTGGAATCCGGAAATGAAAATGTCGAATTGGCAGTGGATGCATTGGTAGGTAGAATTATACCCGTTTGACCTTTCACTACAGCATTCGAGCTACTCGATGCTTTTACGAATTTTACTGGTTCACTCTTTCCGACATCGAAAATTGTGAAAAACGGAGCACCATATTTTACGCCATCAATCGTTGAATTACAACCATAATATGGTCCGAAATAAAGTCTCGGATCGTTAAATATAGGTGTTGTTCCATCTACTTTGATATTCGAGACTTTATATTCAATAGCGGGATCAATGAAAAATTGAGTTTTGTCTGCGCCCTGACGAATCCAATCTGGAAGCTGTTTTGATGGATTATCCTTTACAGCAATTTTTAACGGAGCGTTTGTATATGATTGATCGCAACATGCGCCGGAACAAAAATAGTTCGTGAAAACAGTAAGTTTTCTTAGATCTTCCTCCGATGTATACGAATAAGAGATAGTAACTGTTTTATCGGTATCCGGTATGTCTCCTAACGAATCATTATTCTTCAAGACACACGGTAGTCCAGGGTTTGAATAATACTCTTCGATTATTCTCCGCTCAAACTCAATAAAACTGATAGTTCCGCATGCGGAACTATTAGTTTTACCGTGTAACGAATTGCACATGCAATTCGTTACATCAATAAAACTGATAGCTCTGCATGCGGAACTATCAGTTTTACCGTGTAACGAATTGCATGTGCAATTCGTTACATCAATAAAACTAGGATTCAATGTTCTTTCAATGAGGCCGACGTTTGAAAGTGTATTTGTGTAAGCTTTCACTTTCTTATTATTGAGATAGATTGCAAAACATGATTTTCTGCAACCAAGAACATTCCATGCGTCTGGGCATTGGGATATAAATCCTGTAATGTTTAATTCAATGTCCAGGAATCTATTCTTATCTTCAATGACAAAGAATAAATATTGGCCTGGAATTGTGAAACATCCACGTGTGGACTTACCAGGTTGTGGAGATGTCATCACAATACGATCTCCGTTAGCATCCCATGGTTCAGGTGCGATTTGTCTTTCAACATCGAGAGTAAGATATCTTACATTATGGGTAGGAATTATGCTTGTGTTATTCGTCATTCTCCATTCAATTTTATAGTAGAGTTGCGATGTAAGATATTGAAACACGCTAATCCCAGTTTGAGGAAAAAGCGTTGACAATTGTCTTTCTCTTTCAGCTGGAATAGGCAATATTTGTTCAAAACTTGTGTAATCACAGAAACGAGTACCTGTAGATTTGAAAGTTGAAGTAACGATTCTGGATGGAATATCTGAATTATTTACTGTCACTCCTGAATGATAAGAACTTGGCGTAATGAGAACTGGTATGAGAGACTTCATTTATAAAAGATAAATAAACTATACAGTTTATTTTATTTTAGTGAATTGAATTTTTCTCTCGTCATGCGAAATCCATTTGTTTCTATCAATGGTTTGTCGAATCGATAGAAAATATTTTTCACACTATTGTCATCCCATTCTTCATTTTCGTTTGTATAATAGTCAAATACAATTTCTTCGAGACCATGTGAGACAAGATTTCCTTGAATCCAATTTTCTACGATGAAGGGTAAGTTTGAGTAATTTTGATGGGAGAATCTTTCACAAAATTCTTTTACTGTAAAACCACCTTCTTCGACGCTTCGAAGTTCGATAAATTTCTCATCATCTGGCCAATAGATCGAATTGAGATCTTTCAGTCTTTGCTCCTTTGGACGTGTATTCACTTTAATTTTCAAACTTCCATCTTCATAGAGCTCAAAGACGTAATATGCTGCAAAATCGGGACATGGTATGAGGAGACCAAATGCTGCTGAAAGTGCTAGGAGAGTAGTGTCATGTGCAGAGTAAATATAAAAACCTTTCGTATTACGGTCTTTCATTCGTTTACATAATTCATCGAGAAGCATGCTGCATACTCGGCTTCCTGTCTCTTCTGATTTTTTGTGAGAATGGGGTACAAAATAATGACGATATACAATGTCTCCAAGAGATATTATCATTTGTTTTTCTTTGGCTGTAAGAGTAATACCGTGTCGATTTGGAAGAATTGTCGAATTATGATCTCTGCCATATCTCACAAGATTCACATAAGAAGGTATATGTAAAAGTCTCTTACTTATTGACTTACAGGGATCGATATTTTCACAATGACACATTGTGTATAATTTATCCAATAAGTTCACTACACGTGGATCACATTCGAGTTCTTTTATGAGAGGAGATGAAGAGATATTTTGTTTTTTCCATTTTTGTATCTTACTCTTGTTGAGATGAAAAAGTGGATCTTCGCGATACTTCTCAACTGAAATTTTCACACTGTTTTCAGTGTTACCAATCTCTCCACACTCGATATGATGAGATGAAGAAGGTGATAATCCATGAAGCAAAGACATCGCACTACAAATTGTCCGCGTAGTATTGCTTGAGAACATATGTATATGAGATACCATTTCGGGATATTGTTGAGCTAATTGAGCACCAAAATCTTCAAGCTGCTTCACACCCTGATTTGTAATATGCATACCATGTTGTTGCCAGAATTCTTCGTATGAAGGAAAAGATTTATTTCCTGGCTGACCTCCTGATGGAAACCGATTACCATGTCTTATCAAGACAAAGACAGCTTTCATTTCAATATGAAATATAAAAATAATTCAGTATAATAAAACTCTATCAAAATGCAATCTGCTCAGCTCACGATTGAAGGTCAGAATTTTGACTTTCCTCTTAAATCGATAGAAGGAACAGGATTATCAAATTATATATATCAAGATGGAAATGTATTGAGAATACGTACACCTGCGATGTCTGCGAATAAAATCAAGGTTGTTCATTCATATCTCGTCAATGGTATACTTCCAAAGATATCCGATCTTGATGCTTTTATAGATACAGGAATAAAGAGAATTCATAGTTATGAGCTTGCAAATCTCGTTGAAAAAGATATGAGAGATCATATGTATCTACCTGGTCATGAGAAGAGGTATTCTGATCCTACATATGGTCTCAATCGCATTACTGAACAAGTATGGAGTAAAATCAAAGCTGAAAAATTACCATCCAATGACTTACTCTTTTTTGAAAATCCATTAAAGAAAGCATTTTGGGATACAATTCAAGAAAAATTGGATATGTTGAAACCATTCTTTTCGATTCCTGGAGTATTTATTGCTGGTGGTGCAATCTTTTCAATTCTTTTTGATTTACCTATATCAGACATCGATGTTTTTCTTTACGGATGCACTCCTGTAGAAGCTGAAGAGAAAATACTTCAATTAATCGAAGCATGTAGAATAGCAAATTACTTGAAAGAGTCACCAAAATGTGAAGTAAATTGGGAAAAAAATGTCACGAAGGTTGTACGCACCAGCAATGCAATTACTTTTCCAGTTGTGAAGAAAAAGTTGTACAGTGATGAAACATTAAAAGGTAAAATCAATGTACAAATTATTACTCGTCTTTATAAGACGCCTTCTGAGGTGATTCACGGTTTTGATGTTGATTGCTGTTCCATTGGTTACAATGGAGAAAATCTCTTGATGACAGATCGTGCACGATTTGCCCTTGAAAACGGCTATAACACAGTGAATCTCGAATATCTCTCACCAAGCTATTCGTATCGCCTCGCGAAATATGGATCTCGAGGTATGGGTGTGAAGGTGTCAGGGTTCGATCGCAGTAAGATCAATCAAGTTAAATTGCAAAATGATTATGAATTGCATGAGCCTGGTAAGGGAGTTAGTTATGATGGGAAATTCTATCATCTTCTAAAGAAGACTGGTCTCGATATTCTTCTCTATCTCGAATTCTTCGATCAGAAATCCAAGTACAAATTGAGATCACAGAAGTCTTTGAGAATTGTTGCTGAAGAGCACTCAGATTACAGCATCAATCCAATCGGAGATATCTCAAATTTACGTCCAATGAAAGATATACTCGAATATCTTCTCGAGTCAGCTGACAATTATGAAGAGAAATCGAATCAATATCTTCCATTATTCTTGCGATCTGAAGTCTTGGGAAAGATGATGAGAGAATCGAGATTTATTGATAGTGAACCTGTCAATCCCAACTTACAACGCGAGCTAAGAGTGTGTCAAAAACACGGTCCGTATTCTGTGACACCAAAGGTTCAATTTGATTATTGTGTTCGATGTAAGGGTGAGAACGCAAGGAAAAATAATATTGAATGTCCGAGTGAATGCACATCATGTATTATTCCGTTATCGGGAGAGGATGCAGTTGATGCTGCTTTAAACTTAAATGGTGGAGTAAATATGAGTAATATTCCTGCTTCGTATCGTATTTACGCCATATCGACCGATGTGAAACACATTCAAAATATTCTTCATGTACCTCGTGTACTCTACGATATATTTGCGGTTGTAAGACCATGGAATTTTTCACAGAATTTGGAATGGAAGACCACAAAGCCTGGCGAGCAAATGACAAACACATTTAAACGAATCGTACTAGAGGATAATTCTCAATGGTACAATGGTACATATTACCAAATGTAAATTCTTGTCCAAGAATTTTTCTGTTTCTGTTTTAATGGATACTGGCAGGGAATATTCTAGCGATAACCTTGATTTCAGTGAGAAATAGTCATCGTAGAGAATTCTAGCTTATTCCCTCCCTTCATATTACAGTACTGTAATATATCGCGTTATTTTGGCTCAAGCAACATAATTTTCCTCTCCAATTCATGCTTCTTACTTTTGTAGATATTAGTTACATCTTCAGGATTTTCATATTTACCGTCGATATCACCTATCATCCTTCGCCTTTTCTCCAATTTCTCATTTGGTGATTCTTTTATCGGAATGGCTTCTCCAAATTGAAGTCGTAACCAGAAGTAAAATATTTCTTCTCGATACGCCTTCATTTCATTGAAGATTTTTGAGATATAGTTTCGTATTACTTGACGAGAATTTTTGATAGAAAATCGTTTACAGCGTTGTTGAAGTATGGGAATTTGAACCTGAAAACTTAAGAGCATTCCATCATATTTCTCCGAATATTGATTATTCAAAGTTTGCGTTCGATGTATTGGTTGATATATAGGAACATTTCTCTTTGCACCGACAGGAATTGGCATCTTAACAGAACCTTGATTTTTCGTATATCCTCTCATATTAATGTATTTATTTCCGACTACATGTCGAAAAGCATTACTGGAATGCTTCTCATTTATTATTTCAGGTAGGTTGAATAGATTCCTTTTCGAGATAGTAATCAAGGAAGATCTCTTTGAGTAGATATGGATTGAATTTTGATATTGCTAAATTTTTCAAATGTTATCATACAAAATTCACACTTTTAAGGTTTGATGAGCAAGAAATGAAAACTCCAAAAGATTCCAGAGAAGTATCAGAAATTTCTCGTAAAGATGGTCTCAAGAATATGACATTATTCTCAAAGTCATTTTGTGATAGTTTGCAAAATGACTTGCAAGTTGGACGAATTGAGTATATGTTCTTTGAAAGTGAAAAAATATTAAATACGATATCCTCAGGTACCAAAGCAAAAAAAATTCGACATTTGTTTAAAAATGATTTTTGTTTATACATTGCACAATGTATTGATTTATTCAAATAGTAGCTACCGACTACGAAGTGTTATCTTTTCTAATATATACCTAGGAATTTCATGTTCGTCAATTATCGTTCCATTATTTCTTTTCATTGGCCAACCATATGTTTGAACACATGCCTTTAGTAGAGAAATGAGATTCTTTTTGATTCTTTTATTACCATATGTTTTGAGTGTTGATAATTGTTGAAAAATGTCTGGATATACGACAAGCTTTTTATTGAACCATACACATTTATGAAGTGTTTCCTGCAATACTGCAGGATCTCGTATCTCATTATACGCACATAGGAGAATATTTTCAGGTTCTTTTGTATAGAGAAGTTCATCCCGATAGAAATCCTTCTCTGATACGCGCCGAATATTTGGATATTTTTGCGCAAGATTGAGAATATATTGAGGAGATCGATCAGTTTGAGTATTGTTATTAAGGTAGCTTAATCTTAATATATCTCGAGCATCTACTTCATCATCAGGTGTGAGAGTTAGTATCCTAGTTCCATCAGCAAAAATCTCAAGTCTCATAGGATGACCTGCAAAATTTATAATTCTCTTTTCAGGACGGGTTTCTTTCTCCGTGATTTGTTCGATTCGAATATTCAATAATGCAATCAATCTCTCAGTATTTGGCTGTGTTCGTGCAAATTTCATCAATACATTCATCATCTCGACCGTCATTGTTCCATTAATCGAAAGTTTGATCTCTCCTTCTTTCTCATATTTCTCGATTGGTGTAGTCAAATCTTCACAGTATATTGACTTATCCCACACATCGATATTTCTACATGACAAAACATCAGATTTTTCAAATGATAGAATACACTCACCAAGAGTCACGAATGGATCAATCATATAGTAATGTGAAATATAGTTTACTTGAATTTTCTTACTCTCACCATACGCTCGAACTTTTCGTACAATATCACAAGATAATTGCTCTCTCGTATATGGATTTTCCATCTTTTTAGTCTTAGCATAAGCCATGTAGAGTGTAGAAATATCAAAATACATATCCCTCACTTGAATGCACATATCGTCAGGTATTGGTTCGAGTGTAATTGGGTCAATTCTCTCTTCTTTCACTCTTTTCTCTTTGCTAAACATCTCTTTTTTAAGGAAAGAATAAACTTTTATAAGATTTGTACAAATCTTTTTACTTTAAAATATTCGTGTCACAAATGCAACGCTGGTAACAATTATATTGATAGTTCTCACCAAGTAATTTCTTTGCAGCTTTCGGATTGCACTCTTTCAATAACACATAACTTACTTCTTGATAATATTGCTCTTTGTACTCAAATGCGAATTCTACTTCGTATCCCATTGCGAGCAAATATATAGTAAAAAGCTGATTTTTTATTTTCCAATTCAATTTTTCTACCATATAGACTATTGTATCGATATGATATCTCTCAAATTCATACAATCGATCTTCGAGATTTTGCAACTCTTCTACTGTTGGATTCAAGAATTTCAAAACTTCTGCTCCATGAATATTGTTTATGGCAGATAGAATCATAACATTACGATTTGGAGAAGATTGATTTTCAAATAATTTCGAATATTTCTTCTTATAGATGGGAATTCGTACTAGATTTTTAGTGTATCCATATTTGCATATATTTTCCTCAAAAGTTTGAAATGAATTAATATACCTCAAAGCACCTGAATGATCGAATAATTCATCCTGATATATTCGGCTTGGTGATAGGCCTTTCTGCTGAATTTTTATATTTTTCAATAAGCCTTCCGATATAAGATACTGATTGAGATCTTCTCTTTTCGATCGAATTTCATTCACTGTGTCTTTAGGATTTGGTGCAAGAAGAAATTGAGGGCAATACTTCACGCAATACCAAAGAGGTACATCTTTCTCCAACAAATGCTTCATATTCCATCTCACAGTAAAGAAATGAAAAGATGAACATGGAAGATGGATATTCCATTGTTTGCATAGCACGGTAATTGTACTCGGATTCTCCAATATTGATATATATTTTTCATACGAGAAGAGATCATCTAAAGTAATCCATCTTTTTTCAAGCATAACGAGCTGAACTGGATGAGTATGACAAATAAAGGTTTGTACTATCTCATCGTAAAACATCTTATCAATTTATAATTCGAACGAATTATTTTTAGTATGGCAGATCAAAAGCTGCTTTTTCTATGTTCATATGTGAGAACGTATTTGCATTATTTTGCAGATTATCAGGAATATAATCACCAATGAGCTTATCGAAAGCTTCTCGATTTGTTACACGAAGAAAAGAATACGATTCGATAGTGTACTCGCTTAACTCAAACTCTCCATCCAAAACTACATCATATCCCAATGCAAGAAGATATATGTACATATTTTGGTCTTCTGTTCTCCAATCAAATCTCTCTGCGATATAAATTATCACATCCACGTGAAAGTTTGAAATTTTATCGTAAAAGAAATCTTTTAAATCTTCAAGTTCTTCATCTGTAAGATTGAGATATTTCAACATCTCAACACCATGAACGTTCTCCATTGATCCAATTAACATATCTTGTCTCGTGCAAACAATATCATCATCAAGATCTTCAAAATACTGAGGATGATTGTTTCGATAGAAATCAATCCTTTCGAGATTTTTTGGAAATCCAAACTTGCATATATTCTGCTCCATCGTATCAAAACATTCTAGATACTTGTCAGCATCTTCGTGGTTAAAGAGTTCATTCTCGAATATTTCTTTTGCAGATAAGTATTTTATAAAAGTATATTCTTTACACAATCTCTTCTCAACAAGCACCCGAAAAAGATCTTCTCTTTCCTTCCGAATTTTATGAGCCTGACTCATAGGACTGGGTGAGAGAAGAAATTGTAGTGCATATTTCTCACAATACCAGAGAGGTATATCTTCGTCGAGTAAATGTTTTAGATTCCATCTCACAAGAAAGAAGTGAAAAGATGGACATGGAAGAGGTATGTCCCATTTCTTGCATAACAATTCGATTGTGCTCGGATTCTCGAGCACTTCGATGTACTTTTCATATGAGAAGAGATCTCCTACTTCTTTTGTCTTTTCCTTGATTTCATGGAGGACAACTGGGCTTGCATTCAAAATGAATGTTTGAACGATCTCATCGGTGAACATCTTATCAATTTTATAATTCGCTCGAATTATTTTTCTACCTCGAGTTTCTCTTATAGGATTGAAAATCCCATATTTTATTTTTATTTTTTATCTTTATTTTTTATTTTTTATTTTTCTTATTCAAAGCAAGCCCTCGAAAATGTTCGCTTTTTTGGCTCTATTTATAACCTCTGTTTTCTCGCTCGGTCAAGATGTACCTGCAAGTTACTACTGTAAACCATTTACTATCTCCGAAGCAAGATGGGCTCGTGAATACCCTGGAATGTATGCTTTCCATGGATTGCTTGCAATGCAAGGCGATTTTTATTTTCCAAATGCTGCTCTCGAATATCAAAAATATGGAGCAATTAGCGGATATTGGTATCAATATTTTGACAATGAAGGAACACTTTGGGGCGAAACTTGGATGAGAGATTTACCTGGAGCTCCACCTGGCGTTCTCTTCCGTACAGCAAAAAACACTTTAGTACCAATTCCAAACTCAAATCGAGTATGTCAAGTTTTTACACCAGATAGTCCTCCAGAATATTTATTTGCTTATCCATACTCTGAGGTTAATCCTGTTGGAGTTGGTCATTCCAACTCTGCTTATTATTACACTCGACCAGATATGCTCGGTCGAGTAGGAAGCGCTGAAATCTTTTCCTGGGATTTGGAATTTCAGAGTGCTTTTGCTGTGGTTACCTCCATTACACAAGGTAATGGACATGCTGAACACCATCTTGGATTTATTGGATATTTCCGATATGATAAGATCCACGATCCGCTTGAAGCTGTTCGTCTTGGATTTACGTCAGCTTCAGCACCCGTCTTCAACACAACACATCGCGTTCCTGCAGGTCTTGCTCATATTCCTATCGAATGGTTCCCTGAACAAGCACGTCCTCATGTGAGAATGTAAGTTATAATTCGTACGAATTATGATCTATTTTATGTTCTTTTGACAGTATGCACATTTGGTATCTTTGTCTGCCTTGGCGTAACAATCTTCACAGCTATAATGACTGCAATTCTTGAATGTAACTCTCAAACCTTCTCCTTTACACGTACCACAAAATCCTGGTTTTCTCTCGCGTTTTGTCTTCATACCTAATTTCTTTTTGAAATCTTGTCTTACGGAAATCTTTGGTTTACTTTTTAAGCCTTCGCAATTTGGGCAAAGATTTCTTCCATCACTGCAAAGATACACATTTTCAGGATGAGGATCATTACAGCTCTCACAGTTTATCAATTCGCATTTACACGTTGATGTTGGATCTTTAACATATTTGTAAAGATCTTGAGGGTAAATATTGAAACATCTTCCTTCGCATTTTTGTATTTTCTCTTCTTCCTCGAAGGATTGGCTGCTTGATTGCACACTATCCTTGCTCTTACCATCTGTAGACATCTTGTATCTCTTTTTCAATAATTTCGATTTATTTTTCTTCAATTATCGTACGATAATTAATACTTATTGCACTCCGTGGTATCCTAGTATTGCTTGCTCAGTGCTATTCCAATATCTTGGCCTCTCAATATACCATTTTATCAAATCTCGAAGAGTTTCTTCAAAGTCAATTTTTTCTTGCCTCCAACCCAATTCTTTTATTTTGCTACTATCGATCCAGTATCTTCGATCATTAAAGTTTCTATCACCTACATATCGAATGTAATGCAAATCATTTTCATAACTTAGAAGTTCTGGATAATATTTACGAAATGTTTTCATGATTATTTTCCATATCGAAATATTTTCGAATTCAATTGCAGATCCTATATTGTATGTCTCTCCAATAACACCTTTCTGAAGAATGACGTTAAATGCACTACATACATCATCAACATGCAAGTAACTTCTTTTATTCTTTCCATTACCATGAATTTCACATGGTTTATCTTGACTTAACAGTAAGATAAATCGAGGTATAATTTTCTCAGGATATTGCCCTGGACCATATATATTATTTGATCTTGTTATAATGCAAGGTAGATTAAAACTTATCATATAAGATTGAACGAGAAGCTCAGCGGAAGCTTTTGTAGCAGCGTAAGGATTTGTTGGTTCAAGCTTATCAATTTCGAGGGAAGTTTTATCGCTATGATGAGAGATTTCACCATAAACCTCGTCTGTTGATACATGAATGAATTTCTTTATTTTACCGTATACTCTTGCACATTCAAGTAACGTATGTGTTCCAAGAATATTCGAATGGGTAAAGAGCAAACTATTGCCGAAAGATTTATCTACATGCGTTTCAGCTGCAAAATGCAGAATAATATCGATTTCATGATTAACTAAAAGTAAGTTCACAAGATCTGCGTTACATATATCACCCTTTACAAATGTAACATTTTCGCTTTGAATATTCTGTATGTTGGAACATACATCGACTTTATCAAGTATGATGATTTTATATGTATCACAGAGATAATTTGAAACATTTGATCCAATGAAGCCAAGTCCTCCTGTAAGAAGAATATTCATTTAAGACAATTGATATGTAATGTTTAAATCGATATGGAAGATAATATTTCAGTTTTACGAAATGGAGCAGTTGATATAATGCGACAATCTGATTGTCGAAATAGTGACATATTTGAACATTTACCAACCTTATACGAATATGCAAAGAAATGCAGAAGTGTTGCTGAATTGGGCGTAAGGTCTTGTGTAAGCAGTTATCCTATCATTACAGGATTAATCGACGGTAACGATGATTACTCAAAATTGAGAATGCTTTCAGTTGATTTAAGCATGCACGAGAATACGAAGAAATTTGAAGAGCATGCAAGAAACGTCATTTCATATGAGTTCTTCGAAGGTAATGATCTCGACTACGAAATACGCGAAAACTTCGATATGGTATTCATCGATACATGGCACGTAAGAGCTCAATTACAGAGAGAATTAGAGAAATATGGACCTCGATGCAATAAATATATCCTTATGCATGATACTTCGGTCGATGAGTTTGTAGGTGAATCTATTCGAAATGGATGGAATATTGAACAACAATCAAAGGATACAGGATTTAGTAAAAAAGAAATTCAAGAGGGTCTATGGCCAGCAATACAAGATTTCCTATCACAGAACTCTGAATGGAGGCTTCGAGAAAGATTTTTTAATAATAATGGTTTGACTATATTGGAAAGAATTCAGTCGAGAGGCGCGTTACAGATACGAGAGATAATGAGAGAATCAAAATGTAAGGATATTGTTCTCGTGACATATGGAAATACGAAAGTATTTCTTGAAATTACTCGCACGCTACAAGAGCAGCTCATTGATATTGGATTACAATGCTATCAAACTACTTCTGTAACAGAATATAACAGTACAACATTTTACATCCTCTTTAATGCTCACCATCGAATTGAACCACTTTCAAATCATATTAAATACGCTGTCTTCAATTACGAGCAGGCTGGTAGTTCTTATATTCGATATTCTCATTATATCGATAAAATGAGTCACGGTGTATGTGTATTTGACTATAGTGACTATAACAGAGAGTATCTTGAAAAAGTGATAAATAAAAGAGTTTTTGTAATTCCATACTGCTATCATCCATCTTTAACATTACTGAAGCCAAATGAAAATAATGATGAAGAGTATGACATTGTATTCTATGGTACAATGAATGAAAATCGAAAGAAATACTTTGATTTATTATCTTCAACAGGATACAAAGTAAAATTCGACTTTGGTTATGGTCTCTTCGGTGATGAGTTAATCAATGCATTACGAAATGCAAAAATCGTACTCAATCTTCATTATTATGAGAATCCTTCTGTGCTTGAAATTAGTCGTATTATACCTCTCATATCGAATTATAAACTCGTTCTCTCGGAAAAAAGCAGTGATACGAAAGCGGATGAGCGTTTTTTTGACATGGTGGAATTTATTGATGTACATACCATTATCGATGCATGTAAAAAGTATCTTGAAAACCCTTCTTTGAGATACGAAAAAGTAAAACGAGCATTCGAGATCTTCTCGAGTGAAATAATATGAGAAAAGTAGCACTACTTTTCACTTAGAAAATTTTTTCAATCTTTACACTGGCATTTTGCAATGTATATTGTGTACGAAAAATATCAGCAGTGTCGCCCGACTCATAGTCGATGAATGTATAGAATATAGGGCTATTGAGTCGAAATGCAAAGATATTAGCATCTGATGTTACGTCAAAGTAAAAATATTTACTCTCTCCTTCGATCTCAAACTTCACATAGTTCAATGTTGGAATGGGAACGCCGCCGATTTCTGGTTCAACTAACTTAGGATTTGTAATCATTACTGCAGTACTATCAGCATCGTCGGCTAGAGCAGGAGGATCTGAACCACCGAGTATTTTTACAGGATTCTGTTCATTTACTGAAAAGAATAAAAGTGCGAGATCTTGAGGATCACAGTAATACATAGGGCCAGTTGCTACAAATGGTTCGACTGGAGGAGGATAGAATTTTTCTTGAATATCACTACGTCCTTCGAAAACAATTTCTCCCATGCGATATCTTCCAGTGCTTAGAGAGAACTGTGTCTTATGCGTTTGAGGCGAGATCCAATAAGGTGGATTTTCGAGGGCTGGAACGAGATTGCTATACGATGCTCCGCAAAATAACGATAAATCATTTCCTACAAATCCTTTGATAAATTGTTGTCCAGGTTCATCATCGATTTCAATTTTCATAGTGTAACTATCAAGTATTGGCGGGGATAAAATCGTAGGCGGAGTGAAACATGGAAGACCAGGATTTTTCTTATACTCTTGAAGAATAAAATTTTCATACGCCTTCAGTTCAGGATTTAACGTCCTTTGAACTCTACCTAATGAAGCCTTGGAATTCTGATATGCGACTATCTTTCTACCATATACATCTTGAATGCAAAAACTGCTATCAGAAACTTGCTAATAATCAATCTTTGGAGTAAAAGCAGTAATTTTTATGTCAAATTCGCAACTTCTCGTTGTATCTTCGAGAACGAAGAAGAGATAATTTCCAGGCAATACAAAGCATCCATTTGTTTGTTGTCCTATGAAAGGTATTTGAATTTTTATTCGATTACCCTTCGCATCCCATGGTTCGTATCCTCTCTGCTCTGCAACGTTAAGAACTAAAACACGAATTCTCTTATCTGACGTATTAAAAACAGAATTGTTTCTACATACCATTCGACTTTATAGTGAAGTTGACTCGTTATGAATTGGAAAACACTAGGTGATCCAGGTTGATATACCAATGATGAAATCGACTTATTGATATCAAGAGGAAATGTCTGCTTGAAAGATACATAATTGCAATAGAAGGGACGAATCGATATAAATTTACTAACTTTTTCACTACTTGCAATCTTCTCATCCGAATAGATATTCATTGGTATGTAAAGATCATTTGTTATAAGAATAGGATTCAACACCTTGAGTGAAGGTGTCGCATCTTGATTTTCTATTAAAGAAAATCTATCTCAACACCTTCAATTCCATTTCATTAAAAATAAAAAGTTGTACAACTTTTTTACATCATGCTATCCATTCCGCTCTTACCCTCGATAATCTCATCATATAACTGAATGTAATCTGGATTCGATTCAATCTTTCTCTTATACATTGTAGTGAAAGATGTGAAATGAGTAGGCGGTTGGATATATCCAGGTGAAATATACGTAGATTGAATATCTGCGTAAACAATTACGATACCCATTGACTTCCAATTCAATATATTCGGATGCTCCTTGATCGATGCAATCTCTGCAAATGTTCCCGTAATCTCAAGTTTGATTTTATGACCTGTTGGAGGTATCCATGTATGTACTTGATCGACTCGAATAGTTATTTTTACCTTAATTGGTAAACCAATTGGAATTCGCGTTTCAACCCAATTGACACCATTTGAGATACCTGTCTCTTTCGAACCCTCCTTAACAATCGTATCGCGTGAAAATTCAAAAATCGATATTGTCTTATCTGTGCTATCACGAAAACTCGATTGCCTTGGCGTTCCGACATAGATGAGATTTTCAGCTAATCTTTGATGTTCATGAATATGACCGCTAATTACCAATGGTTTTTCAGCGCTCCATTTATCACCTGTTTTGCTTATAACTCTATCCATCTTACACCCTAAAAATTGCTGATGAGCAAATATTGCTGTGATTTCCTCATGCTTATACTCTTGATTTGAGTGAAGAGCATCTTCGAATCTACCATCGGTTACGTATGGAACCGCAGCAAATTTCATACTTTTTATATCAAATATTCCACACATTTGGTCAATCACAACAAGATTGCTCCATTCACGAAGAGCTGTAAAAAAATGACTATCAGATAAATATGAAGTTGGAGATGACAAATCATGATTGCCAATGATAAGAATTACATTTGCGATTGCTTTCAACTCTCTCAACATATAAATACTTATATTATATGGAGCTACATGTGCAACATCGAAACTATGAAGCATGTCTCCTGCAACAACAATGAGATCTGGTTGAATACGTGTAAGAACCTCCTTTACCCGATATATAAGTTCTTTCGTTTCGAGTATATTATCATCTTTATTATGCGGATCACCAATCACTGCAATCTTCACCGACATTTGATTTGAGATCTCAAATCAATATATTTAAGCGACTAACTTTATACTATGTTGGTTCACGTATGCATCTAATGGAATATGAGAGAACTTTTCTTTGTCCGAGAATTCGTTCATATACCGACAAGATAGTGTAACCATATTCTTAAAATATTGCCACAATGCTAATTCATCCGTTGAATTCACAGGCCATTTATCTTCTTTTAGACCCTTATACCCGTTATCTTTCAGATCATAGTAGATCTTGAGGGGAATGGGAAGAATTTTTGTGTCGAGAGCATCTGATTTATATAGCTCAGGAAAAGTATTTAATATAAAATCCGTGTCTTTCGCAAAAACTTTACACCAATGTTCATGTATTCCGATGAAATCTTCAATCATGAAGAGAGGATCTTTATTTTGGATCTGAGTCAATCCGAGTAGCAGTCCCTTATTATTGATATCTGTGAGTTTTGCATTATAACATGAACCCAAACATGCTGCAATCCTCTGCAGCATACTAATTGCTTGCGCTTTAAACTTCTCTGCATGAGCAGTACATTGTTTATTCGCAATAATTTTTTCTCTTTTTGGATTCATTTTCTATCCTATAATTGCTTTCTTATAGGATAGAAAATGAATCCAAGATGTGGTGTGATTGAACTTCAGATTGATTCTTTTTATACAAAGTTTTGCTCTTATATTACGAATACAACTTTTGACTGTATCGGTTTCTATTATAGCGATGCGAATGATAGAAACCAATGTTATTTTTGGGATCAATATACAGGAATGAAAATCGAGACACGAAGAAAATGTTCAATTAGTGATATTATAAAATTTCGCGACGTATTACAGATGAGAATACGTCCATTCGCGAATGTAACGGATGAGAGTTTCTTGAAATTTCGTCAATTTATATTTCATCGATTAACTTGCGTAGAAGAGTGTGATTTTTCTCGGCTATTTTCAAATAAAAATTCGATGCTGCCTGGATTCGAAATTTACAAACAAATTGAAAATGAAATCGAACTTAAGATGCTGTCACCCACTTTATTGCGTAAGAGTTCATCCAATGATATTTCACTTTTTGATTTTTCACCTCAAGTTGTGATACTAAATCAATTCTGTATTGAAAATCCTTCGGTAATTTTTCAACATAAAACGAAGATCCCTGATGGTGTTCAGGAGATGATCGAGAAAATTTCGGATATTAATCGTGAAATTTCACATAGTGAAACTCCTTATCTCGATTGGGATGGAGTTTCACTCTGTGTAAAGAAATTGGCTCAAGATATGAATGTAGAAAACTTTTATGAGTATCATCACGAATTTGATAAATACGCCATTTTGAGTAAAAACCTCGAAAATGATGATTGGAATTTCTCCCGAAATAGTCCTGATTTTTCAGGACTAAGTAAGGAAGAGCTTTACGCTCTTATTGAAAATATTCAGATTTGTATCGAACAAGGAAATCTCGATCTTCTCGATTTCCAAAAAAAGTGTATTGATTGGATTGCAATGTTTCCAAGTCATATTTTTTGATACATATGTTCATATGTATTGTAAAAATAAATACGTATTAAATATATTATGCAGAGATCGCTTGTTGATTCTATATCTGAGAGAATATCTTACTTATCTTCTCTTCGTGACCAACAGGGTGGTAAAATGGAGATTGAATCTCGTATCGGTGTACACTCTGAAAGGGGATTTTCTTCGAACATTCCTCGAGCCAAATGGATAATGGCTCGCGATGCTCTTGATAAACTTTCCCTGGAAGAGATTGAAATGGATATCGTGAGTGAAGATTTTGGTGCATCAAATTATAGGAGACGTACCATTAAGATTGGTGATAGCACAAAGATTGTAAAAGAGGGAAAGTTTTCAACACGTCCAGTCGAGGATATTCAAAATTGGACGAGATATTCTTTCTCTCTTGAAGTTCCTGTTGCAAAGATTCCTCCAAGCATCATCGTTGAAGCCAATATCAGACATATTCAAAGAAAGAGGTATGTTTTTTCGAGATATGGATGCTATGTTGATCTCTCTCGAACGGAAAAAGATAATACTGTGACACACGAGATTGAAATTGAAATAATTGATCCGAATTCAAGCATTCAACTTCGACACTTTATGGCATGCACACGTAGAGTCATTATGTATATGAATGGTACTGTCTCGTATTACAACTATAATCAACTCAAAATTTTGAATGCTGCAATTAATAAAAATCTTCCTCTTGCATACGCACAAAATAACTCAGATCCAATCTCTCTTACGTATAACATCGATCGAAGAATAATGTCGGAAGCAAGACCTATGACTATGAACGATCTTCGATATGGTATGATAGTAGGTGGAAAAAACATCTATGAAGTTTGTCACAAGACTGATGGTGTGAGATATTTCCTTATTTTAGCTCATCATAGTATTTGGATAATATCTCCTCCATATCATTGCAATCTTATCACTACTGAAATAAATGGATTGATCGGGACCAATGAGCTTACTATCTTCGACGTTGAAGTATTGAATCCTTTTGCCGAGATTCTAGATATTTGGGTTATCGACTGTCTTATGGTTGCCGGTGTCAATGTTCGAATCATTCCATCGAAACAAGGACGTATTAAAAGAGGAAGAAATTTCATGAATGAGGTTCTTCAACGTAGAATACAGAAAACTCCTTTTAGCATAAATGAGATGCATTATCTCGACGTTACATCAAACCCAGAGATAACAGAGAACGTAAATACATTTCCTCAAATTTTTCATATTTACTGGAAGGATACTTTGCTCGTGAAGAGCGCAAGAGATCTCCATATTCATTCAAAAACGCTATTGCAAGAACAGCCATTTCTTCCATACCCAACTGATGGTCTTATGTTTACACCTGTGAATTGTTCATACGACTATGCTATATTCTTTGGGAAAGATAAAACAACCAACAAACCAGAAATCTTAAAATGGAAATCTCCAAGACAGGTAACGATCGACTTTCGTATCGTACGAGATCAAAATGGAAATACTTATTTCATGGTTGATAACAGAGATCGTGAAGATGGTCCGAAGGAGGTCGTTTTCGAGGGAACGTACGATATTCCATTTGATAATCTTACGATGATCGATATTGACTCAATACCGGAATCCATGTATGGAGGTATTGGAGAATTTCATTGGGATAGCAAAGTTCGAAAATTTGTCTATGATAAGCCTCGTGAACTCAAGGCTTCTGCAAACCGTAAAGCCGTCGCAATCAGTAATTGGCTTCTCGTAAATTTTCCAATCACAGAAGAGACATTGACAGGTCAGGGATTAGGCCAACTTCGTTTTTATCACAATAAGGTAAAGGGAGATATATTATCAGAGGCTCATGGTATTCTTCTCGATTTGGGTTCAGGTCAGGGTGGAGATGTGAAAAAATGGAAAGGAAAATATAAAATAGTTTTTGCAGTGGAACCAAACATTGATCATATTAACGGAAAGGATGGTCTTCGTGTTCGAGCAACCCGAGCAGGATTTATTGAAAGACAAGTCGGAGATACATTGAACATTCCAGAACCAATATTCGTCGTAATAAATACTGTTGCTCAAGATACTCAGCTCATTGTCACTACCATACGTAATTTTTTGAACCCTGTGAACGATCCTTCGATATCTTACTACGTCGATGCTGTTTCTATGATGGACTCGGGTACTTTTTTCTGGGAGAATCAATCTGTGCTAAAAAGTGTTGTCGATACCATTCATCATTCTCTTAAACCAGGCGGTAAGATACTATGGAAAATGATGGATGGAGATGCTGTTCGCAAACGTTTTGCATCTCACATACCAATTCCCATTTGGAAGAGCTTTTCTCGACAACTTCAAGATGGTGAGAAATTAGACTATGGAGACTTTTTGATCGAGGCAAAGGGAATCTCGAATAAAATTGAGGTTACTTTTCGAGATGGTATTGTAGGTGAAAAACAGACAGAATATCTCACTCGTATCACCGACTTCTACAGATTACTTGGAATAGGTTATTCAGTTGTGTCACAAAGCCGTTGTGACGATCCGAAAGATATCATTCTCACAGGAGAATCACTAATCGTTTCGAGTCTCTATATTTACGGCGTGATTGAGAAGCGAGACGATGGGAGCGAAAAAGGGAAGAAATCTCCTGTATACGAGGAAGAAAAAGTACCTGAGAAACCATATACTTCTTCAAATCAAGAACAAACTATCTCCCAACCAGTAATTCAGCAAACACAAAGTGTTAGTTATGGGCAGCATCAAGAAATGCAAAATGTTAGCAGCGTAACACAGTCTGCCCAACAGACAGTAAATCAAATTTCGAGAGGTGGTAGCAGAGGTGGCAGCAGAGGTGGCAGCAGAGGTGGTCGTGGAGGCAGAAGAATTGATCTTACATCTCGTACGAGTGGTTCCTCTTATGACATGATTTACGAATGATTTAAACGTATTAAGTTCTTAATACAAATGCTTCCCATCATAGGAAAAATTCAATGGAAAAGACCTGGATATTCAGATTTTGACATTTATCGTCATATGGCTCCCGGCGATGGACATTGTCTAATTCACTCTGTAGCTTTCGCATGTTACCTTCCATATTCTACTGGAAGGCTTGACGGTAAAGCTGTTGATCGGAATAAAATTGTGAAAAAATTTCGATCAGACATGGCAAAACGCCTCGATAACATAGACATACATTCTGGAAAGAAATTTTACGAGACGATAAATAATGGAGCTCTTGCAGAGCTTGGAAAGGCCGATCCTGAATATTATAGCTTACAGAGTCTAAAAAATCTATTACTGAGTGAGAAGTACTTAGGTCCTGAAATCATCACCATTCTTGAAAGTATATTGGAACTGAATATATATGTTCTTGATGTACGACATCATGATGTCGTACAAAGAGATGACAAGAAGAAATACGAGCTTTCAATCGTTATTTATTACTCAGATCACCATTACGATTGTGTCTCGAGAAAAGTTGGTGGCGATGGAAAGCTCATTCGGCTGTTTAAGAGAGACGATTCCTTTATAGAATTCTTAGAGACACGAATTGAAACAAGACCAAAAGACTATGCAAATCGCCCCAATATATGAATATATAATAAGCATTATATATAAGAGAAATATAAAAAAAATAAAATGGATGAGCAAAATAATTTTATGTGTCAATGGGGTGAATCGGCTCCTTATACGAAAGAAATTGTTCAGTATAATTCTGAGCCACAAGATAATATGAATTTCATGATCAAAATGAAAATCCATAAACAATATATATTCCGATCAATGACTGAGATATGGAAGGAATTTTGTGGCTCTCAAAAGGGATGTATAAGATTCCTTCCAATGGGAATGCAGATACTCGAATTGAGTTCATCAGAGAATGTTACATGCTGCTTCGAGTTTTATCGTCCCAATATTCTCATATATTATTATGATTTGAAGTGGCAAAACGAGTCACCTGTCGGTTGTTTTGCTGTAAATGTTAACGCAAATGAGTTTTTCGGTTCATTAAAGACAGATGCGAAAAATGAAAATCTATATATGAAGATGTTTGTAAACTCTTCCTTAAGTGCGTGCTCTGAAATATTTGCTGGTCGAAATGACGATGACGACGAGGCAGCTTTAATTAAGACTGAACCTGCAGACCTTAAAAATATGCGAACGTTTAAAAATTACTATAGTCTTCATTACGAGAATATGGAACCCATTGCGAAAGTTTCTCCAAGTCGATTCCTTAAAATCGTAAAAAAATCAAAAAATATGTTATGTACACATATTGTCATATCTTGCGACTCTTATGGTGTTGTTACATGTCAAGGATATAAAGAAGGAATACAGAAACCTCTAACGAAGAAAAAATTCGACGAGAGCTATGATTACGATGATTACGATAAAAAAGCCGGAAAATATCCAGAGCTCGGGACGCAAATTAAGATAAAGAAAAGTAACACATGGTTATTGAAGCTTGGTCATTTGAACGCTGACGATACAATTAACATTTATATGGCAGCTGGATTACCTCTCGTTATTAAAACGAACCTTGGAAGTTATGGAATAGCTTTTTTTACTTTTTTACATGTGGAAAGCAACCATATCATATAAAAATAATCTATCGATTATTGCAAAGATGAAGAGGAGAAGAGATGATACAACAAAAATTTTGAACGAGTTAAATAAGCAAGAGGCAATTCTCAGCGAGGTCCAAAAAACTCTCAAGAGGATAAAATGCACTCATGAAAAGAATAAATTTACATGCAAGATTTGTAATGATATTCCATCGTTGAAAGTTGAAAATAACGGATATGAAAATCTCATACAAACTATCGAGATCAATTATTACGAAACTCGAAATGATGAATATGATATTTGCATACATGCGAATATTAAAAATTTTTGCGGTGAATGTGAAGTATTATCAAAGTTGGTTCAATCATTCGGTCAAACTTAAAACCAGATATAATAAGGTACCTTATTATATTAAGTGAGCTATTAAATTAAATGGAAATAGAAATGGAAATGGAAAAGTGTGATCTTTGTGAGGTCGAGAGCGAGTCTATTGAAAGGTTCATCGGTAGAGACCTTTGCAAGAAATGTTCGGAAAGTATTGAGGATGGAGACATGTGTTATTGTTGTGGTATTCGGGATAATAATTGCAGATGCGACTATTGCGGTCTCATGAGATTTTGTCCTGATTGTTCAGATACTTCTCGTAAAGCGGAAGATTTGTATTTTTGTTTCGATAATGATTGCATTGATAAGTATCTCTGGAAAAATGGAATGAGAGTAATTAGCAGTGATGAAGAATATTAGATAATCATCGATCGATGATTCTTTATGTAAGAAAAAAAGATATCGATTCTTAAATGGATAGGAAAAAACAAAAACGAAAGAAGAAGGGACCAAAAGCTGAAAAGCGTCCAGATTTTATGGTTGTGAATGGCGCTGATTGGAAAGCCACATTGACAAGTTTGTATACTTATATTATAGTAAGTGTTGATCCAGGAGAAGTAAATTTAGGATTTCGTATAGAGAGAAGAACTCGATTGAACATTGGATCGAGCTATGCTCATGTTGAAACTTTAGTTATGGAAAGACTTGAATTCTCTTATCAGTATGGTGTCAATTCTTGTCCTACTTTTCAAAATATTTTAACTTTCCTTGATTCTTACTCCAATTACTATCCTCATGTAAGTTTATATTTAATTGAACAACAACAGATACCCGATGCATTTAAAATCATCAAAATCGCACAGCTAATATCAACATACTATATACTGACATCAAGGTTATATTCAGGTGCTGTTGTAGCAGAGGTGGGTCCAAAGGCTAAAACAAAATACTTAAAGGCTCCTCCAAAAATGGGTAGAGATGGAACAGTAGCATGGGGAAGGAATGAGGGATTGAAATTTCTTTCTCTCTCGAAGGATTTATACGGTATGAATCGAGTTCATACGTATGCTGAAAAAGCTGACGATATACTCGTTACTGTAATACAAGTCGAGGCAATTTTTCGACACCTTGGTCTTCCTATAACCCCTGATGTAAATCTTGGGGAAGGTTTCACAGTAATAAGTTAAAAATTTTTGATCAAAAATTTATATTCGAAGTATGGAGATGTGAAACGAGTGAGAATTGATGTCCGCCAAATTTACTGAATGAAGATTTAGATCTGTTAAAGCCTTGACATAAATTTGATATTTTTTGTCAGCGACGAAATGTAGAGATCCGTGTAATTGAAAAGTGGATGTGTTCGTTCGAATGGCGGAACATAATGTTTGATATTTCATTGAGTCATCAAGCGTCTCTGCGACGATTAAAATGCATGCATTTCTGAAGCAGTGGGTCCTAGTGCTGCCGTCACATGTATACTGTACTTTCCTTCATTTAACACTGGATGTGCTGAGTTCAATCGAATAATCTCGTTCTTTGATAGCATTCCATTTTGAATTGAATAATATGAATGAATATCTGTTTTACGATCAACACATCGAATATGATCAATTGACCAATCTGACATTACACCGTTATCATAAGATTTGTTTAAATTATCGAGAAGATTATTGAGATCGGAAATAGTAAATGTTGGAGGTATTGGTAGAAATCCTCCTACAATCTGATTTGCAGAATTTAAAATAGATCTTATTGACATGTTATCATAGTAAGATATTCCAGAATTCACGACGATGAGATCACCGAATCCAGATTGAAATATTCCTGCATCGCTAAAATCAACATTGATCTCGAGGGCAAGTAACTGCCCTCCTATCGTCCCAGCAGACGTAGATAACGGATTCACATAATTTTGCACGAATATACTCGAAGGTCCACCTTGTGGTAAAAAATTCATTACATTGTTTGATGTTTGAAATAATACGTAGAAATTTGGATTTTTACCAATGCTTACTCCTAAGGGATACACGGTAGGAAATCCATTCTGAAGTATTTTTCCGGGGTTATTTCCGCTTGGAGGAGATCCCCATCCACCCTGCGTGTATGTTGTAAATCCAGTAACTTTACATTTTTCTTTCGAAGGACATTCTTCTTTCTCGCAATTTTTTTTATCGTATAACAAAGGACAGGAAAACATATTTATAAAAAAATTTTTATATAAATGGAACCATCGAAAATAAATAATATCGCTCCAGAGGGAGATGCTCTCTACAATTTTTCTGATAACACGAAATATCGTGGAACTTGGGATGTATGGCTCAGAGATACGGTCATGTCAACAGAAGAATGGCACCGTAAAGCGATAGCCAATTCAATAATGAATTTTACAAAAGGTGCAAAATGTATGACATGTCGCACTCACGCTGCTGCTTACGTCTCGATAAATGATCCATATAAAGCGACCGAAAGTATAGGCAGCATGTTCACTTATTTAGTTACCTTTATGAATACAATTCAGGGAAGAAAACAGAAAAAACTTTATAATCAAGATATCCTCTTTCGTGTATTCAAGCAGGGTTCTGTCGGTGTATGTGAAGAAAACTGTGACGGAAAAGAGGCGGTGCAAGAAAAAAATACATTTCAAGAAGAACGTCAGAAGTTGGTTAATAGAACTCCTGTCCAAAACGTGAATAAACAAGCGATATATTTATATCCCGGTCGTACCAATGGTAGATTCATTGTACGACCCACAAATATAAAGTAATTATACTTGTTCAAGTATACTTTATTAATATTAGAATAAGCTCGATAGCTATTTTCATCGCATACAAAATCAATAAAATATAGACCCTATCAGCCTTTCTATTCAAATAACCGCCCAATAACCACCCTATACCCGTACAAACCCTTTGAAAGAAAATGTCTACTGGAAATCAAGGATATCTCACAGATGCTGTCTCCGTCTCAAGAGACCCTCTCGTAGTACGTTATACTGACTTTGATCCATCGAAGATGTACCTCGAGCCTCCGAAGGATGGTGTGAGTAAGAAAGACAAAAATGTGACTTTCTGTTCATGCGCCATTCGATACATCTATACGAAACGAGATGGATCAACTGCCATTGGTATGTTGCAACTTGAAGGTCCGCGCGGATGGGCTCGTGAAGGAGTAAAACCCAACACGGACAAGGATACAAAGTTGAGAACTGGTACATACAGTTATGGACACGAAGTCAGCGGCTCCACTCCTGAAGGAAAGAAATTCATCCAAGTTCTCGATCAAATCTACAAACGCCTTTGTGAATGGTTTCTTGCGAATAAAATCATCTTTCCTCGTGCTGGAGATACTGATCACGTTGCAAGTAAAGCAAACTCTCTTCGTCTCGAGGATAATCATGCTGTTTTTCCATGGGATGGCTGCAAATACCTCTACAAGCCCATTATGGTGCCAGGAAAGGATGAGGTTGCTCCCGATTCTTCTGCCAAGATTTGGTGTACTGTGAATATTGATGGACCATGGGCTCCCAAGTTCTACAATATTGAATCAATTCTTGATGAACAAGGTAACATTAAGAAAGATCCAGAGACTGGTGCACCTCTCACGAAGAAATTTCTTCTTGGTCCTGATGTTTACATGGAGTCTGCAATTGAAGGTTATCCCGTCTGGATATTTAATGATTGGTATATTAGCTCTGGTCATCGCAAGATTCGATTTGGATTGAAATCTGTACTCGTCTCTGATTTGGATATTAAGGGTGTGACCTTTGATCAAGATCAAGCTGCTGGTGAAGAAGCCCTTCGAAGACATGCTTTAGAAGCAGATCCAATAAAGGCGGCTATCGCTACGATCATGAGCAGCAGAAAGCAAAATAATCCAAATCCCATCGAAGGAAGTGTACAGGGATTCTTCGGTGCTGGAAACTCTTCAGTACCAGATCACACTAAAAATGAAATGGCTGATCCTTTTGGTTCCCTTGGAGGAAATAGTTCTTCTCATGCAATGATGCAAACACCTGTTCAGCAGCAACAACCATTGCAAACACCTGTTCAGCAGCAACAACCATTGCAAACACCTGTCCAACAACCCGTACAGCAACAACCATTGCAAACACCTGTCCAACAACAATTTCAACAGCAACCATTGCAAACACCTGTACAGCAAACCCATGGGTTTGCTGTAACCAATGTTTCCGGAGCTGGAGACACTGGTTATCAAGCTCCTCCACCTCAACAGCAAACCCATGGGTTAGCTCCTACTCCCAATTCTGGAGACGCCAGTTATCAGCAACAACAATTTCAACAAACCCATGGGTTTGCCGTAACCAACGTCTCCAACGTTGGAGACGTTGGTTATCAACAACCTCCTCCTCAGCAATTTCAGCAACAGCAATTTCAGCAACAGCAATTTCAAGCTCCTCAACAGCAATTTCATGGTTTTGCACCTACCAACGTTGGACAGACAAGTGTTCCTTGGAATCAACCGTCTATGACCGATGTTTCAAATGTTTCTCTTGAGCAAATTCTCTCATCGAATGCTCCTATGACGACTGGAGGTATTCAATTTTAAGTTTTCATTATAAATGTTGTTCAACATTTCTGCTCTAATCATAGTTTTTGCTTTAAGCTTAGTGTTTGCTGCTCTATTTATCACGTGGTATCCTCGAAAGCAAGAACTTATAATTACTGTTCTTTTTGTGATCGTAGTAGTGACACCTTTTATTTTTTCCATGTGCTCGAACCAAATTACGTGGCTACCACCGGCAATCACACCATTAAATCCGAAAAAATCTGAACATGGTCATCCTGGAAGATTTGTAGTGCTTGATGATCCTGTAATTCACAATTAAAACAATCATTGTTCAATGATTATTTATTTTGACATTGGCGTCACGAATGAGACCATACCATTCTCAAACTGAATAAACTTTGTTACTTGGCTTCTTGAGATCATTGTAAATTTCGTATCGACATGGTCAGCATCAATATGCTTTTTCTTTTTGAATTGACATGTTAGAACAGGAGATAAATCCTTTGCATTAATCGAGACATCGTTCAGAGCTTTCATTTTACAGGAATACGCATGAGCATGAAGACCTGGTACGACAGGCGTTGATGGGAAATGTTTTCTGGCAAGAGGACCACTAAAATCGTCTGCATCGAGATTGTCGAACTTTGGATAGCTATCATATGTTAAGCTGATTTTTCGTAGTGGATTCGATCCACTATTTCGATCGACCCAATTCGTGGTAAAATTGGAGTAATTATTATGTGCAACAGCCTTCATATTTTGCGCAGCCCAATATGTGGCCTTTGTTAAACCATTTGTTGTTTTCATATCGATTTCTGCAGGTTGATCGAAGCCAAAGGTATCGCCCTTTCCATTCGAGATGATATCTTCAATAGTAAACATCTTAATATCATCATGTATTAGCTCCTTCTCAACAGGTGTGATCTCTGCGAGCTCACCCTTCATTCTTATTTGTGTAATTTGCTTCACTGGATTTCCTTTTCTGTCTGTGATTTCGAGATGATTAAGATTTACCTTTTCCATAATTTTCCAATTTCCATCTGAGGTACGTTCCCTCATCATGAGTAATTTGCTGATATCAGAGTTTATTGTATAGATATGACTTAACGAGATTTGAGAGTTAAGTCGATGAAGAGGAAACGCCCACTTCTCAGCTCTTCCGTAGTACCAAGGTTGTGATGGTCGTAATTTCTTTGCAGGTAATTCCTCGCTCCAATTCAGCATATCTGAAGTATTACCACAATCTCGATCGGTAGAAAATTTATGATTTGCATCTGAAAAATATTGACTATGGAAGATCATCCAATATCTATCAATCGTACATAGAATCATTCCACCTACTTTTATTTTTGCAGATGGTGTGATGTGGTAGCAAAAATCGGGACCCCAACAAATTTGATATTTTCCACTCAATCCAGATTCAAGCTTGACCTTTGGAACTCGAATTTCAAGATAAGTGTGGTATAGGAAGTCATAGCCAGCTGGTGTAGTGAAAGAAATTTCTTTGTTCGAAGGCACACCATCGAAAAGCTTTGGTGTAATAGTATACCAGTATACTGGCTCGATTGTGTCAACGAAAGGAGAAGAGTTGACCTTGCACAAATCGCCATCTTCAGTGCTATTCTGACAAGGTAGCTCGTTCGTATATACGTAAAAATCTTTATATGGAAAAACCTTCAGAGATGATAATTCTCTTTCGGTTGCTCCATCTGTAAATATGTTATCTCCTGACATTTTTACGAACAGTATGTGTATCTCTTAGGGTATGAAAAAATAAAAAAAAATAAAATCGTACATCGAATATGCTCTAAGGTCAAAAAAAATTCAGAAGAGAAAAAAAATATTATCAAAATTATATCCCTAAAAGAAACGCAAGCCAACTCAAAATCTACTGAAATGGAATCTCCTCTCGTCGCGAAACAACAAGCTTTGAACTCTTTGAGAGATTACATTCAACAAACTCGAGCTGGTAATCCAAACTACACTGGAGAAAACGCGAGGCCCGTACTTGATAATGTTTTTACCGCGTTAACTAATGCGGGGTTTGATACGAGAGTATTTGGTCCTGCATACGATGCATTTGCTGCTTCTCAGGGAACTGATCTTAATATTCTTGATCGACTTGGTGCTGAGCTCAATGCATCACTTCAAGCTCCCGTGCAACCCATAGGTTCATTTGGATCAACAAATTTTCCACAATCTACACAAACTCTTGGATCACCTGTCACTCAACCTGGGTTCGGCTCTACACCCTCTACCCAGCTTGGATTTGGTCCAACTCAATCTGGCGGTCTTGGCTCCCCCACCACTACTACCACTGCTACAAGTTTTCCGTCTGGTTTTCAAGCTGGTCCAAATCCTTTCGGTCAAAGACCTTCTCAGCCCACTCAAAATCTCTCGAATCGCATTGACTCGAGAAACGTTCGCGGTGGAGTGAATGCTCTCGTTACCCTTTCGGCAACATTGACTAAGATGGGAAATCCTAGCGATGATAGCGATGATAGCAAGAAAAAGTTTTTCGAAGCTATTAATAATGCTCTCATCGATAGAACTACTGGAGCTGATCTCTTGGTGCCATATTATCAAAACAATCCTCAAACATTGACCGCTGATCGAAGACAGTACATCATGAACGTTATTACTGATTCCTATAAATTGACATCAGTTGTTGACTCGCAAGGTAACGTTATCGGAACTGAAGAAAACGTCTTAACGAAAGGTTTTCAAACGTTCAAATTTTCATTCGGTGAGAAGAAGAAAGATGGAACACCAAAGATTAATACTCGTCAAGTCAAGACTATTGATTTAGTTTTGATGAAGCGCCCTGCGATTGATATCTCGAGCGATCAAAAGTTAAAGGAGAGTTCTGAAAACAGAACACGTTTTGATGCGCTTGCATCCGCTGCTTACTCGAAGAAAAATCTTCAATCGCAAGTTCGCGCAATCAAATTATTGATGAAGGCAAATTCTCAATTTGGACGCGCATTGGCAGAGAAAACTGGCTTCGAGAAGGAGGCTGCTATTGGTATTCCTGCCGCTGGGAATAGTACCACGAATCCTCTCGTAAAGAATGGTTATTTTATTGTTACTCGTGATGACTATGAAGCGATGGAGAACAATGCGTTGATTTTGGTCCAAAATATGGTCTTCGCAGGAAGCCTTGGAAGAAAGCAAATTAGCCAAATTAAATCTTTCAGAGGGAAGGGAAACAAACTCTTTGTAATGGATGGAGTTTTCTTGAATTGGCTTCGTAACGAAACTTTCGGTATCCTTACGGAAGTATCTGGTGGGGCGGGATGTTTGACCGCACGTGGTCCTGTTGAGGGCGAGAAGAGTGCAAGAAGATTTACGTTCACTTGTCAAAGTCCAGCATTTTGGGCGGGCTTTAGGGAATTGGCTGCCCTAAAGTACGCCGAATTGAGCAATGGATCTCCGGATGAGTACGAGCAGGTATTAAGAAACGCCTTTTCTGATGGAAACGATGCAATGTTAGTAGAACGTGGCTTTGCAAAGGAAAAGCTTTTGAGAGCTCTCTTCTATCTCGCGAAATCTTTTGGTCGATTGAATAATCAGCAAAACATCGATCCAAATGCCGGACAAGACCTCAAGATTCGATTTGGTAGCCAGAAAGCTCAACCTGCAAAAGATCCAAACTCCAAGAAGAAGGCAAATGTCATCAATAATTACACCCCTACAGACGCAATGCGTGAATTTTTCGGAAGAGTCGCTTCTCGTTTTGCCTTCTCCAAGGAACAATCTGATGATAAGGAAAAATTAGTCGAAAACCGTGATGGAGCTAGCGTGCTTCAAGTTGTTGCACGCTCTGTCATGAAGGAAGGATATGCTGGAGAGGAATCTAAGACCAGGATGGATGTTGATACAATTCCACAAATGGCATTCGCAAAGATCACCAAGGTAACGAGCTATCAAACTTATGAGAGTGAGTATATGACCATGCTTCAAGTTCTCGACCCAAAGGTTCCTTCTGATGCTCCGTTTGGTAATACTACTATTGGAAAACTTCGCACGGCTCTCTATGCAGAGGCCGAGGCTCTCGAAGAAGTGAAGATTGCTGTAGACACTGTTGTCTCGAACGCAAAGACAGTACGCGATCAAAGAAAGAGCGAGATCGAGAAGAATAAGAAGACTGCAAATGTCCAATCTCCTTCTGCCAACCAAAATGTTTCTATGGTTATGTAAGAAAATAAAGTTTCGATCGAAACTTTAATAGCTTAGCTGAATTTGCTCTAGTGCAATGTTCACAGTATCGATATGTGACGATTGAATGTTGGATAAAAGCTCGTCAAACGTGAACCATTTGCGATCAGCTACCTCGATATCTTCATTGTTCGGAGGGATAATATCAAATTCTTCGTCAAAGACGGCGATCCAGAATGTATCGATATAATCTCGGTTTTTGAACTTATTCGATACAACGATTTCTTGTGAGAGTATCTCACACGATGGAAAATCTTTCAGACCAGACTCTTCAAGAAATTCTCTTATTGCCGTCTTAATATCACAAGTATCCTTCGGGTCCTTCTGTCCCTTTACCCATAACCAATTATTTGGATCTGTTTGTTGAAATTCTTTCTCACATCTCTTTCGAATGGATAACTCGATTAAAGATCGATGTCTGTAAAGTTTTTGATAGAGTTTTTCAAAATTTTGGTTACCTATATCTGAAGCAATCTCTCGATAATTATTTCGAAAGTTCTCACAGCTCACTAAAGAATTTTCAACTATCTTGACAGATTCATCATCCATTTGAAAGATTAAATCAGGTAGTTCTGTCGGATAGAAATTTCCCCAAAAAAGTGATAGTATCTGAATCGAATGTTTTCGCTTTACCATGAACCATCTTTTTGTCTCCGAGCAATAAACAATGAGACCGAATGAGAACGACGAGCCTCGAGTAAACTGATGATTTATAAATTTTACGAGTGGAAGCTCGTCGTAGGTGATCGGTGTTCTATAAGAAGGAGTATCTAAATTCTTCGACATCTTTATAAACGTTCATTTTACTATTATAAATCTTAGTTTATGGAAGAATCGCATTTCAAGCAAAAGAAAAAGGTTTCACCTCAAGTTGTCGCGATAAGAAATTTATGTGACACGTTGTCAAGGTGTCTTGAGACAGCGAAAGGACTGGTAAAGAAGCAATACCAACATCGATATATTATGTTTTTAGGTTTCATATCGAATTATCGATCGCTATTGAACAAATCGGAGGATAAACTATCGTCAATTCATTATCCATGGTATCTCAAACTTTATAACATGTTTTTTGATGATATACCTTTTATTACAGATGAAGAATGTCATGGTAAAGAAAACCAAGATTTCATGCTTAATCAAGATCTGGATCTGTGGATTGGGAAAGGTACTCAAAAAGAATCAGAGAACTACCGTATTGCCATTGGTTTTATATACCGTTATGCAATCGCAAGCTCGAATAAATGTTTGAAAAATTACGGTGAGGATAGTGATATTGATCCAAAATTGCAACTCGAGTATCTCGTACCCTGGGAGATCAAATTCTATCTTATGGAGATAATTTGTTACGCAATCGAGGATAAAAACCCCAAAGATGAATATCTTCAAGAAATGAAAGAAATCACTGCAAAATTAAAGGTGCTTGCTAATCTCACTGAGGAGCAAGCACGAGAAAATGCAAAAAGAACTGTCTCTGGTTTCGCGAAGGGTGCCGCAAATATGGTGAAAGCTCTTGGATTGAAAGATAAGGATGGTAATCCCATTTCTGGTGATATTGGCGACGCTTCAGGTATTACAGAAGTTGTATCTGGATTGATGAATGGTGATCTTGGAGAGGCATTAAGCGATGCGTTCTCCACAAGTGACGCAAAGACTCCTGATGAGCAGTTTGAGACCACTTTTGATAAAATCATTCCTGTTGTTAAAAAATCAATGCTCAATATTAAAAAGCCAAATGGCTTGAATGAGAAAGAAGGAGAGAAAGATGCTACAGGCGGTATATTCAGCAAGGCAGGTACAAAGAAATTGAAAAAGGGTTTATCGGAGATACAAAAAGCCTTCAATGCAACCGAAGAGGATGATTCATCTGACGAAAAATCTAGAGAAGAAAATTCAAGCTCTTCTAGCAGCGATTAAAAATAGGTTCCTATTTTTAGCTTAATCTTCAAGGCTTGCGAGAAATTCAATGTCGTCGTCGATTTTGTCACGAGTAGAGTTTGATCCTCCACGAGCTCCTCTTCCTCTTCCTCCTCTTCCACCTCTCGCACCTCTCCTTGACGGTGTATTTTGATTCTGTACCATATGATGGTTTTGAGGAGAAGTAACTCCAGTGAAGGAGTTACTTCTCCCGGCAAACCCATCATGGGTTTGTTGTTGCTGGGGTGAAGAATACATATTATCATTTTCACTTCTTCCTCCATTTATTTGTACATCAATGCCCATTTGACTCAACTCTTGAAAAACGAGATAAAAGGATCTTTTCGTCTCATCTCGCGATACTTTGTACTGACCCTCGAGATCACAAAGCCTAGCTTCTACTTCATCGAGGGATAATTGAAACCCGCTAATCTCATTTCTCATTTTTTCAACAGTCTCAACCTCAGCCTCCATTTCAACGATCACTTCTTCCATTTCTTCGTAACTTTTCGTAAGGCTTGGTATTACTGACCAAAGCCATCCTGATAATCCAACGAGCCATGCAGTGTTGAAAAAAGAAAGACCTGCTCCTATCTTAACCAAAGTGCTCGACATAAAAATATATCTTTAAGATATAAAGATATTATTCTTAAACCTATATAAATATCAATGTCTGAATTTTCTGCCAATACTGGAAATTCTTACGGAATCGATCTTGACGATGATGGAATTTATATATCTGATGATTTCGATGAAAACGATGACGAAGATAATTACCTAACATATGGCGAAAGCGCAAGGTATCGCAACGAAGAAGTTTACTCTAGTGATAACGAGTCAGATTCTACAGATGACGATGATAATGAAAATAATAATGATGATAGCGACAACGAAATCGATACAATTGATTTTCTCGGGAATATCATACCTGGAAAAAAGGGTCAGGGAAAGGGAAAGGGAAAAACTCTAGGTAAAACTAAAAGAAGAAAAAACAATAAAGATATTAGTACTGTATCTCAAAGAGAGCAAGCTCAAGACATGACAGAACTCTTTTCAGCCTTTGGCGTAAACACAAATGTACCCGCTCAGTCTTTCATAGCGAAAGATTTTACTTCTTCATCCTCTCAACCAAGCTTCTCCTCTCAACCTCAACCAAGCTTCTCCTCTCAACCTCAACCTGGCTTCTCCTCTCAACCTCAACCAAGCTTCTCCTCTCAACCTCAACCTGGCTTCTCCTCTCAGCCTCAACCAGGCTTCTCCTCTCAGCCTCAACCAGGCTTCTCCTCTCAACCTCAACCAAGCTTCTCCTCTCAGCCTCAACCAGGCTTCTCCTCTCAGCCTCAACCAAGCTTCTCCTCTCAACCAAGTGGTGGTTTTGGTTCTCAACAGGCAGGGAACAAAAGTTTATGGCTTACTTCTCTCGGCTTCCAACCTCGAAAGCCTGCACAATACCCGTACCATAAGGTATTATGGGGTACTGGATATCCTCTATCTGATAAACAAAAAGTCGAAAATTATACTCCGCCACCTCAGCAAGCCTTTCAACCAGCTCCTTCGATTTCGCAACAGCAATTCAGTCAACAGCCTCAAAAGAAACCAGCATCCAAAGCGAAGAAGGTGAATGGCATGAATAAAACACAATACAAGAAAATGCTAAAGGAACGATTAATGCAAAAATATGCAACGGGTCAAGCTACTGAAATTGCCGCACAGCTCACTACACTTGCATTCGACGGTAATGTTTTTTCTGAGGCCATTACTCAAAAATTATATGGTCATGCGAGAGAAATTGGTCTCGCTCAATAAATCGGTCTCGCTCAATAAATTTTTGCGCAAAAATTTTACTTCTAATCGTTCCATTATAAATAGTAAATTACTATGTCTGGTACAGAAGAATTTATTGCAATATTCATTTTCAAAAATGACTGTCCTGCGTGTATGCAGCTTAAAAGCACGAAATACAATAGCGAGAGGACAATATATGAAGAAATTCGTCATACTCTTGTTAAAAAAGGTATATCAATCATTGAATTTTATTTGCATCAGCCAAGCATGCCATCTTTCCTTAAAGTAACAAGCTTCTATCCGACAACATTTCTCATACCAAAACGTATATATGTAAATTGGGAGAATACACCAGAGCATTTATTATATAGCTCGATTGCTGTTTTTAGTAGTTCAATAAATCGTACAGAAGATGGAAAATATCGTGTAGGGAAGTATACGGGAAGATATGCTTTCAACGTACCTAATGATTACGGGACTTTCGTGAATGATTATATGAGTGGACTTATTGAGAAAAATACCTTCACCTCTGTACCAAAACAAAATAATGAGCATGAAGTAAAGACTCGAAATGTTTACACGAATAATCCATCGCAAAGAGGAAAAAGAAACTATAGAATTGGTGTATTATATCAATAAATTTATTATGAGCACTCATAATGTATACAACAATATCTTCGCAAGACTTAGTGCAAGTGGATGTCGAGATATTGGAAACGAGGAGCTCGCAGCGTTAGCTAACGATACGATGCGAAATATCCTTCAAAGAAACCCCCGACAATGTGACGAAATCGAAGAGATGATTTACTCGATGATTTACCATGATGCAGTCTTCTATCAAAAATTAACAAAAGATTCGAAAAAGCACCCTCATATGGGGTACCAGCAAAGGGGTAAAAATAAAATCGATTTTGACTGTTCCAATTTACCAATGCATCTCAAGCAAATCCTTTACACTTTCTTCACGGATTTATCAAACACAAAGTCATAACTTTTCTTACGATTTTTGAGCAAAAATCTTTTACTGATATACTACTCTCGATGCAATTTGTGCGTTCTGAGCCAATGTTGTTTGAGCGGCGGATTCTCGAGACATAGGGAATCCACCGCCGGCAACCATAGATGGTTGTTGAGCGGCGGATTCTCGAGACATAGGGAATCCACCGCCGGCAACCATAGATGGTTGCTGAGCGGGGTAATGAGATGGAGATTGCTGGTTTGGTACAAAACTTGTACTCTGATTAACGGTAGATTCACGAGACATAGGGAATCCACTGCCTGCGACCGCATGTGGTTGAGACCAGGGACGTGGCGTCGGGGCTGCTTGTGCCATCGAATGACCTGACGTCACAGGAACGGGTGTAACGGTGTGACTATATCTTGTCGCCTCTGGAGTTATTGGATGGTTGTGATGTAAATCATCGTGACCCATATTGTGATGAGAATGCAATTCATTATGTACCATTGGAGATACACCATTCACACTATGATAGTGATGTATTGTGTCATCAGAGCTCTTCGATGAAAACATACTCCATATTAGCACGAGCCAAAGAATAAATGCGAGAATTCCAACAATCACTAAAAAGACCAGTAGAGAGTTGATTTGTGAAGTTGTCAGCGTCTTATTATTTCTTACCTGATTTAAGTAATAAATTGTTGCTATCACTGCTATCACAACTAAGGTAATAATTATAAATGCGATAATATGATAAGATATCGCAGACTCTTGAACCATTTTTATTTTCGATTTTAATTATTAAAAATTGAAAATTATTTATCTTGAAAAATTAAAGTTCCATTCCATGAAAAAATCGTATAAGGTCAAATTTCAAGAAAAATTCGCTTCAAAAATATATCGCGCAAAATTTTACTCTAAGTGAAATAGCGAGACGCACTAAATAGCGAGAAGGCAAAATGGAACAACCACTATCGAACGCTGAAGTCTACGAAAGGAAAAGTTTCGCAGGCGTTATGACCAAAAATAAGCAAGAAAGATCTACACCGTACGTGGTGGAAACAGCGAAGAATCAACAATGGAATTACACAAAAGCTCATGATGCTCTCAAGAATGGAAAATACATCAATCGTGCGAAGTCGTTGACAGGAAAAACTGGAAGTAATAAGATCACTGCCTCTCAAATTGAGAAGCATATCGCTGCTCCAAAGAATGGTAGAAGCCTTGCTTTTCTCTCAAAGGTGCCTAGATCATTGTATTCGCCAGCAGGTTTACGCGCAATGTTTCAAGGTTTGGCAGTGACGCTGCAACAAGTTGGTGGTAGTTTGAATGCTCAACTTCTTTTCCGTGAAAACGATAGTAATTTTCCCGATCTTTCAACCATCGAAAATGAAATCGTAAACCTTGTTTCGAACTACTTGAGAGCAATGGATACTTCTGTCGATGGAACTTACAATGAAGCTTTCATTAATGATCCTGGTTCCGTCACTGTGAGACTCGCAGGTGATCCCGCTCCACCATTTGGCCCACAAGGTGTGAGTGCTTTTCTCTCTGTTGTATTCAACATTAAGGAATATCCACTATTCAATGTTTTGATTTCTACTGGCCTTGCTGGCGGTCAAGTACCTATGGGTAGATTCTATAAATGCTGGATGGCCTGGTATATTATTAAGACGTTTGGTTGGGATTACTTGAATTACAAGAATTATCTCACAGAAATTAAAGCAGAAGGTGAGAAGGCTCAACAAGAAAAAACGTACAAACATTCGCAGTACACCGTTCAACAATACATTCAATTAAGAGGAGGTCTTCGCAATTCCGATACTACTGCTGTTCTTGCCAAGACTGGTGCAAAGATTGGTGCAATTTCGAATCTTCCAATGATGTTACCTCGTGAAGAGTTTGTGAAGGAAGTTATCAAGCTTATTGAGGAACGTCCTGTTATCATTCAATCTCAAGGTGGTGAAGATATGGCACGTGTTACTACATTCCTAGATGAGGATAAATCTAAGAGAATTAACATTACTGGTTTTCCCACTGAATTAAACGTGAAGGATACAAAAATCAAGGAATATTCCACCACGCTATCGAAATATGTCGAATTAGAATCTTTCAACTTCGTCGGTCTTCGACCAAATGGCACTCGTGTAATCTATCAAGTACCAAAAGGATTGCTAATTGTTGCCGACCAAAAAATCGTAAAGAAGGGAGATTCTTATACTATTCAAGGCGGACAGCATGCTATCGCAACCGCATTCTTCGCTTTGAACGCCGTGAAAACAATCGAAGATGCGAAAGTAAAGGCTGAATCGTACAAAAATCAACTCACGAATCTCTCGAAGAAGGCTCGTGGAGGTAAGGCATCCAAGAGTTCTGGTATTGACTTGACGATGAATGATTCTTTCACGTTTCAACAATTTGTACCACAGCAACAAGGAGGTGTTGCGCCAACGCAATCTACCTTCGTGCAACAACAACCTTCATTCCAACCTATGTAAGGTGATATAACATTGATTGATCAATCAATATATTTACAGAGATGCGTTTACTATGCACCACATTACAATGACTACGACGAAAGCAATGAAAATGCTAGTCCATAACGCCAACATTGGGTGAAGTTCGCAATGTTCACACTCATCACTATTTTCACACTCACAATCTTCGAGAAGAAATGAAGGTCTACATGCATGCAACGCACAAATTACGATTACAAAAATTACAATGAGCCATGCAACATAAATCCAATCCCTTGGTCCCTCGTGCATTTATATAATCTTTATATTTGCGATCGCAAATATATTAATAGTAAACGTCTCTCCAACCTACACCTGAGACGATGTTTGGAGCACCAGAATTCTTATCTCGAAACATGTACTTGTATTGAAGAACTCTTCCAATTACAGTTGAAGGATTTTGTAACCATGTCGATCGTTCACTATCCTTGCCCCATCGTATTGTGATTATTCCTCCAGTCTTCTGATCTCTCAATTGCAAAATTCCAAGGTATGTATCTCTTCCTTCGCCAGGAATAACACCGATAACGGGAGCCTCTTCTGTTTCAAAGTGTTTTACTTTATACAAAGCAGTAGTTCGAGAAGGTCCATAACGATATCTTGCCAAATCTTCTTGTTTCTTTGTCTTTGCGTTTCTACCTGGGTGGCGAAGAATTAACCCCTCGTAACCTTCACTCACAGCTGCCGTCATTTGCAATATACAATCTTCGTAGCTATATATCATCCATTTTGTTGTATATGTAAGAGCATTACATGAGAGATTTCGTGATTGCCTATCTGCGTGAAAACGATTGAATGCATTCAAAATTACTTCATATCGTTCTTCCGTGAATGGTTTCGTACCCCAATCCAAGTCATGAATATAATAGCGTATTTTAAGCGATTCGGGATTGAATTTTATGTATGTACGAACGGCTGAATTTATCTGCGGAAGTGTCATTCCATGGCAATATAACTCACCGTCAATAACACAATTCGATGGTAAGTAGAAGATGAATTCACTGAGCTCATCCTTGATATGTGTAAGATGATCATAGCTTTCATTACCATTACTACGTAGAGTTATTTTTCCATCAATTGACTGAACCGTCATTCTCAATCCATCGATCTTGGTATCAGCTATCATACCTCTTGACCAATCGATTTTGGAATTTGGCTTAATAGGATTACCTTTCATTCCAACGAGTACAGGTCGAAAGTTATTATCGAGCGGAGCATATCCCCTTTGAGCTTTTTTCTTGAATAAGTTTGCAGTTTCGAGTAATGCTTGCTGGACGAGATTTCTACCAGAAGAATTCAAAACAATCTCTCTTGTATCAATCATTGTTGATGTATATGATCCATGTAGAATCCATATACAATTTCCGTCGAAGCCAATTTGCCATACTCTCCGATTTCCATTTGCATCGATACGATACAAATGAGGTAGACACCATTTTACGTGAGACGGAGATGGTGTTGAACCATTTGCTATCATTTCGAAGTCTGGTGGAAGCTCTTGGGGACAACCATTATTCATTTGAATCCAGTCATTATGATTTCCGTAAGCTGGTCGCTGAATTAGAGGTGTTGGTTCTAACCAATTCATTTTTGATAAGAAAGCTGTTATATTTTTACTTGTATTTAAATAGTGAAATGTCAGTGGATGTTTGCGATACAAGTACAATATGTGCAAAAAGTACTACTTTTTGTGAAGACGATGATAGCGATCTTGCCGATGATGTACCTATTATAATTGGTGAATTTTCTGAAAATCTCTGCTCTGTCAATCATACTGATATTACTACAACATCTGAAGCTCAAATTCAATCGATCGAGGAAACATCAATAGAAGAAGAAATTCCACAAATAACTTCGCGTAGTCTTCTACCCCCCTTATTACCTCAATCGCATACCTCAGTAAGCAGATCTCATGAAGCATACGACAATAGGTCACATTCTCAATCATTTCATGAAAAAGAGGAGCAAGTCCAGAGCAACACCGTTATAACTCTTCCACCTCGTGAAACACAATTAAAACAGCTTGTTACGCAGCAGCCTCGAACTTTACCCAATCCCTTCCTTCGAGAGCAAAAACTTCAAAATCCCTTTACTGTAACAGTAACAAAGAATCCATTCATTTCTTCTCAAACAACCATAGCAAGAAATCCCTTCATACAAGAGCAACGAAATCCATTTCTCGTGAATCAACAAACAGCGCAGAATATCGAAGAGATCGTGAAGAGGAGAGTAGCTGAGGAGATGGCGAAACAAAAACCTATACTTCCTGAGACACCTGCTCCTCAAAAAGAGGAGAAAAAGCATCGTAAACGAAAAACTGATGTAACACAGGAGTACAAAGTCGTGGATGAGAATACTGTCGGTAATCATATTAAGAATCTCATACCCAAGGGTCATACATTGATCGAGACTGCTGCTGGTAACTTTATCGTACCTCTCTATGATAAGATGAGTTTCGAGGAGCAGCAAAGAAGACGTTCAACTTTCAAGACTCAATACAAATCTTTCAACATTACATGGGAGGGTAAGTTTGAACTCGATATGCCTGAACCCGATGAGACGCTTACGAATATCGATGTAAGATTTCAGCAAGCCATAAGATACATTAAGCAGAAAAATGGATGTAATTTTCCAAAACTCTTTATGATATTTTGCTGGGGTGCAATTGAGGTTATAGCGAAGAAAATGGGTATCGCAGCAGATGGCTATTTCACTTCTCAATTAATGATATGCGACGTATATGAATCCAAGATGATTCAACTTGGAGAAGGCGGAGGATTTGGAGAAGATTGGCCAGCATGGATTCAACTCGTTGTATTATCAGGTGTCAATCTCATATTGATTATTATGTTGAATAAGTTTCTCAAGGGCAAGGAAGGTATCGTGAGCAAGCCTGACATCTTAAGAGGTGTATCAAACTTCATTTCAGGAAAGAGCAGCACCTTGGCTGCTGGTGCTGATGGAATACCAAAACCTAGTGATGACCCAGTCTCGAATGCTATTGGTATTAACCTCGGTGGTATGAATGTCACAAACATGGTGACAGGTTTAATCGGAGGTATGGGCTCTTTCTTCGGAGGCGACGATGATGAAGAGGAGGAAGAAAAACCAAAACGTAAGAGAAGAGCAGGGAGGGCAAGAAAGGAGAAGAAAAAAGAAGCACCAAAGGGTGACGGTGGTAGAGGAACACTTCCTGATGAGATTTAATCTCAAAAACAATCAATTATTTCTTCGTTCGAAGAAATAAAACAATGCATACACTTCGCATTCACATTCTATCTCCCTCCAAAAAGTTGAAGAATTACTATGAAAATCTTGCGACAAAATATTCTGGGGACTGTGGTATTGATTTAATGTGTCCAGAGTTCATAACAATTCCATGCAATGCTGTGAAGAGAATTCATTTTGGAATTGCATGTGAAATAATGTCAACTGAGACGTATATACCAGAACCCTTCATGTTGGTGCCTAGAAGCTCGATTTCAAATACATCATTTTCAATGGCAAATAGTATTGGAATTATTGACCCTGGTTATCGAGGAGAAATAATGGCATCTGTAAGATGTCACCCAAATGAAGATAATACACTTCGGTGCGATGAAATACATAAAGGAAGTCGACTCTTTCAAATTGTTGCTTTTGACGGAAAACCAATCCGTGTCATAGTCGTCGATAAATTATCTTCATCCGATCGAGGAGAGAATGGTTTTGGTTCTACGGGGAAGTAAAACGAATTTCGATCGAAATTCAAATCAATGGATAAGGATAGTTGGAGCGTCATATTCTCGCACTGTGACGAGGCAACAAAATACTCACTTAAGAATACTTGTAGGGATTTCTCCGAACTTAAGATTGTACATTTTTCAATTATTTTGAATGAATGCTGCAAATATGGTTATCTCTCGATTCTTTCTTTGATTTTACAGAATGATGTTGAAAGTTTTAGCAGATTAAATCTTCTATTTCATTTGCAAATGGAAGAAATTGCTCTCGCAAATGATCAATTCGATATATTACAATTCTTGTATATTGGCTTCACAGGTATCTCAACAAAAGTAATCGAGAGAGCTGCCTATCTCGGACGTCTTGATATACTTGAATGGTACTATGAAAGAAATCCTCAATTTTTCGAGAAAATTTCGAATGGTAGAATGATAAGAAATTCGCGAATAGAGGAAGAAAACCCGATAAACTTGCTACGAGATGCAATATTGTGCGGACATATAAGTGTATGCAATTGGCTTTACGATAAGAAGTTTCGCATTGATGGTTTTATTCATTATCCTGCAGCAATTGAAGGTAGAAAGATTGAAATGCTTGATTGGGTCTACCTGAAGATAGGAGGACCCTACGAATCATATTTTCAAAATTGTGCAAAAAATTGTACAATTGAAATAATCGAATGGCTTGATTCGAAGTATGCAACTTTCTCGAAGAAATTTTTCTATGATGCGATTCGTCACGGTCGTCTCGACATTCTTGAATGGATGAAATCAAATGGTAAAAAGCTAGAAGGTAAACTATTTTCTGCTGCAATCGAGAAGGGAAATATGGATATATTAGAATGGCTTCATGAAAATGGTTACCCTTGGGATAAGAATTCTTTTAATCTTGCTTGGACTATGCACACTGTCAATGGAATATCTGAATCTCTCGAATATTACACGAATAACTTATAATCAAATTTAATTTGTTCAAATTGAAAGTGATGAATGTTGATTGTTGGTCAAAAATATTCGCATTATGCGATGAACCAACTCTTTACTCGTTACAGAAAGTGTGTAAAAATTTCTCATCGATAAAAACACAAAAATCTATTCTTCTTGAATCGTGTAGACTTGGATATATTAAATTAATCGAATTGCAATTACATTGCGATGATCTTTTAATGAAAAGAGATTTTATCGACGAAGAGATTTTATACGATATGAAGATTGCAGCAATTCAAGGCGGTCAATTGTCGCTCTTTCAACTATTATTCGATAGAGATGATGATAGAGAAGTTAAAATGTTTGAAAAAGCAGTATCGTATAATCAACTCGAAATTCTTCAATGGCTCATATCTCTACTAAGAGGGTTTAATAATTATGCACCAGCATCGCTAATGAATAAAGCTTTAAAGCATGGATATATTGGTATCGCAGAATATTTGTTAAATAAAGGTTTTAGTTTGATACCATGGCTTCATTACACATATGCTGCTAAAAGTGGCAAAATTGAAGTTCTTGATTGGCTTTTTGGAAAGGGCATTCAACCGATTGAAATTCCTGATTCGTGTTCAGATGAAGTAAGAAAATGGTTTCTTACGAATAATTTTTTTTAATAAATGGAAACTTTTGAAGATGGCGGATTTGGTCAAATCTCAATTGACCCGAAAGATAGAACACTTATAGTTAAAAAATTTGTCACGAAGAAGAATGGTATGCAAAACCCAAAACCATGGGATACGAACTTTCTCTTACAGGAGGCAATTTGTACTTTTTATTTTACAGAATCTGAGTTTATTGTGAAACTGATGGGTGTCAACCTAAAAGAGAAGTATATCAAGACTCAGAGATGGCCATACTCGTTAAGGCAAGCATTCTATAAATTCAAGATAACGGACGAACAAAAACTTTTCATTTTTCGAGATATTTTATATGGAATGTCCCATATGCAATCTCGGTCAATCATTCATGCTGATATTAAATGTTCAAATATTCTATATAACCATGAAGATAACACTGTATGCATTTGTGATCTAGGTCTATCGAGCATTGTGAAATATGCAAAGGTCGACGTATGCGCAGTGGAATATGCACCAGCTCCTGGTACAAAATCAAGCAATGGAAACAAAGTTATCGGTAGAGATATGTTTGCGCTTTGCATTACAGGTGCAGAAATATTTTGTAATATTGTATCAAAAGAAGGACAGCAGAGGACACCAGCTGAATTGAGAAAGCTCATTCGAGAGAATAAGGTAATAAAAAATGAGAGAATAAGAGCCGGCTTATTAATGATGGTTCCAGATGATCTATCGAAAGCACCAACTGCAATGGATATGCTAAAATTTATTTACGGTGAAACTCGAGATCTTCCATTACCAGCTGTTGTGAAAAATTCAAACAAAAGAATATTTCAAGAGGATCTTGAGTTTATTCAGAAGACAGTATTCACGATTGCAGAGAAGTACAAGATTGAGAGACCAAAAAGATGTTTCAATAGTCTTGTGAGTTTTCTCAATAATCCAAAAAGAGATCCTGTGAACCCAAAAGATTATGATATGTACATCTCTGCTGCTCTTCTCATTTATTCATCGCTCTTTAGCATGCCACGTCTATACATTGACCGAGCATTTGATTTGCTCTCTTCGGGAGCAACACGGGAAAAGTTTGAAGAGGTTGTTACAATAATGGCGACAGATGTTGAGTTTGTAAACTTCACGCTCAATCCTCACTCAAAATAAAATACTATTGTACGATAGTATTAATTAGATATCCGACTCATTATCTGCTAGAAATTCTTGAAGTCCTGGAGGTGGATTCTTAAGTGATCGCATCACTGAGTAATCGAGACCTGCAAGATACAACGCTTGGTAGACTGTCTTTTTCATATTGAAATCTGGGTTGCTATTGACATAATCAAATAATTCAAGCAAACTTGGACTTCCTAATTTCACAATGGCTCGAATATACATCGCGTGAGCTTCTGGATGATACATATCACAGAATATGTCGAAGAATAGATGAAATAGATTTGATTTTCCGTCCAGCATTTTCTCAAGATACTTTGTGCTTTTTAATTTAATTGACCCTTCTGAAATTCCTCGAATGTACTGGAAATCCCTCTCATCTATGATCAACGAACCCCCGTGTCGAAGCATAAAATTAAAGAAATCTTCATCATCGTTCTCAACACTTTTCTTTAGAAAACCCCATTCCATCGATATAAAATTCCATCTATCAAAATTTTTGAGGAAAATAGATTTTCGTCCGTTAGAATCTAATTTCAAATATAGTGCTTCAAATAAACATATTTCGTAGTTTGCACCATAATCATCTCTTTTCAAAACATCTTCAATAATATCTTCTAAGTTTGGATGATATTGAAAAAATTCAATCATCTCTTCGAATGTTATTTCTTGATGATCCTCATCCGTGAGTTCTGATATAATCGCAGCATTTTTATCCATATCTTGTGTAAATTGTTGAGGCATATCTTCAAGCTTGCCAAAATACCATCGATTGAAATTATGCAATTCCACGAAACCAGGTAATTTTCTCTTCAAATAAGTCCATCTCAATTCGTCTTCATCGAGATTATTAACTATTATTTCTTTTTTGATTTCTTCGATTGGAGCATAGAATGCCTTTGCAACAATATCCATTTTATAATAGCTTTATTATAATTTTATTTTAATTGAATTGCTTTTTGTTTGAGCATGTTAAATTGTCGAATGAATTCATCTCGAGGAATTTCACTTTTCAAAATTTCTCTACAGTCATCACCAGCCCAATGTTTTGTACGAACATGAAATATCTCTCCCTTACCATACAATTGATCAAGACCGGGAGGTGGTAGATGAAATAGAGGATTATCTTTTGAAATTATCAAAGCGTAAGCATTTTTCTGTTTTCTCATATAATGATAAGCAGTGGCACCACCATCGAACATACATCCTGCAAATAGACTGGTACCATAAGATAAACTATAGCATTTACTTTCATTATAAAGACAATAAACATTGTCGTCGTCATAGTTCGATCCTCGATAAATGATACGTTTATCGTTAGGTAATTCCCATTCCAATCGAATTGATTGAATAATAATCTGTCTATCGCTATTTGTTCGAATACACATCGATCGAATTTCTCCTCTTTCACTTTCGTAACCAAAATGCGTAGTTGGTCCTGGATTTACACAACGATTTATTTCTTTTGATAATTGGCAATGGTCATAGTATTGCCCAAAATAATCGAGTTCTTCGGTCGTTATTTCCATCACTTTATCGAAATTCCATTCTGAAGGTGCGAGTTTATACTCTCGAATGATAACATCGTCCAACATACTTTTTAGTTTACTTATTTCATGATGATTCGAATCTGTTAATCGAGTAAATCTACATCGATGCCAACATACGTTATTTTCTTGATATTTTAAAAAACTCTGACGTATTATTTTGGCACACTCGGTATCATCTTCTTCGCAATATTCATCACAAATATGATTTCGCATGAAACTGCAAGAATGTGCTTCTGGTGAGAGTCCCTTACATATGTTTCCTGCATTCAAATCTTCCTGTATACTTTTCCGTATGAGCACGAGTTCGTATAGTGTTCGAGGTATTTTTACCTTCTCACCAGTGGCAAACGATAATATCTCACACATTTTTCTTATAATAGTTCTATTATAATTATAATTCAAATTCATTTGCATGTAGACGAGAATCGTATGTAAGCATTCTCTGAAGCAATAATCGAAGTTTTCGATCAGAAAGAGGAATTCCAGTACCTTTTATCGAAGATTTAATACCCATTCCCTGTACTGTGATTGGCCAGAAATCTTCATCACGCGTTCCAATCATATCAAAAATTTCTTTCAATACTCCATATTCATCTTCCTCTTCAAATGGAATTTTACCTAGTTCCACTTGAAGAATTGTAACTCCAGCGGATCGTCTTGGTGATCCGCTGCATAAAGCATCTACTACACAGCAGATGCTTTATGTCAACGGACCAAATATCTGCATTATAGTCGATCTTTGCTTGAGTACCCCAATTTTTACCATATCTCAACAACTCAGGTGCTCGGTAATTCATGGCTATTTCGAGCAGCTGTTCCCATATCTGCGATTTTGACCTTATCGTTGACGAGAAGAATATTTCCTGGCTTGATGTTGGTACGTGGATGCACTAGCGAAAGCGCATCCACGTACCGTGAAACCTTCAGGTTTCACCCAGATGTAAAAATCCTCGATGATGAATATGAGCTAATCCAGCCATCAATTCATTATAATATCTTTTGTTTGGTTTCGCGTTCAGAAGAGTACCATCAGCATAATCCATGACGAGTTGAAGTTTCAAATCACCTTCGTCATCCTCAACGAAGAAATTTCTCAGTTCGATGATATTCTCGTGCTTTAGTTGTCTTAATGCATTCAATTCATTCCAAGCAGTATTCCTTGGCAACATTCCAAAATCATAGATATCTTGCGATTTTACTACTAGATTTGACGATACACGATAAATCTTTCCAAATTGTCCTTCATTGAGATGGTTATCTTTTGGCAGATCAAATTCTTTATAGGTTCTTTCGTGAATAGGTTCAGTTAACAAAATGAGATTACTCTCTGTCTGAAGAATCCACATATTGATGCAGTGTTTTGCCTTATTAAAGCCATCTTTCAGTAATGAAATTCTTGACTTCATTTGTGAGATGACTGGAATACAATCAGTAGGTATAACTTTGAAGCGAGGTACGGGTCGAATATTGCGAGCATTCTCCATAAGAAAACAACAAATTCCTGAGGAATTTGCCGCGTAAGCATTTCTTGCGCTCAAGAAATGCTTACGTCAACAAGCAATCGATCGAATGAGATCACTACCTCCAATCTCAAGTATATTCATTGCGCATGCCAACTCATATACATCGTCCCGAAAAGTCCTATCGTAGAAGATTTTTTCAAGTGTTTTATCCATACCATATTCTGTTTCGAGAATTCCATCCACCTCTTTTATCACTTCTTTCATCTTCTCTGGATAGAGAGTAGGGAAATTTTCACTGTTCAATACTTCATCGTCATCAAGATAATCAGATATTAGCTTTCCTATAATCATCATACATGTCTTTCCTCAGAGTTTTGTAATTCTTCCACTTCTACGCAACAAATCACATGTTAAAAGAAAAGATTTATACGATGGCTTGATAGAGTAGAGATATGATGTGACTTCGCGCCAAGACATTTAACGGTGATTTATTTTTGCGCAAAAATAAATACATAAAAATAAAATCGATAAGATGGAAGATCTTCCATCAGAACTACATCGTTATCTTGCGTCGTTCATTGATGATTCAACTCAGATTCTTTTTCCTCTTACATGTGTATCGTTGTATAACAGTCTAGGACTTCAGCGAATAGATTTCGACATTGCTGTTGAAAAATCTGCTCGCGATAATAACATTTCTTTAATGTTTTATTTTATGGATAAATGTGATAAGCGAAAGAAAGGATTCTATCAATCGCGTGTGCTCATTCCAGCCTTACAAGGAAACTCGCAAAAAGTTCTAGAATGGTTTTATTCGAAAAAATATAAAATGGATTTTATATTTTTAAGACCTGCAATTCAAACGATTTCAATCAACACGCTTGATAAATATGTCTTTAATTTGAAGAAAGAATACAATGATGAAATTTTACAATACGTATTCCAAGGAGATAGAGTAGATATACTTACAGAAAAATACATGAATCATTGTGACTTTATAAGAATTTTTGATTCGTGTATTGATAAAGCTATTGACAGAGATGCTGAAAAATGTTTTTTTAAATTGATTGAAGGATTAACAACTGAGAAAGAAAACCAATTTATTGGTAAAGCCCTTTCTGTAAGCGGAGAAAGAATTATCTCCGCTTACATGATGAAATCTTTGTCGATAGGAATACCTCTTCATAAGGATTATATTGATAAAATTCTATGTAACTATCGCTGTTCAAGTTTATCTTTCTTTGCGAAACTATTGTCTCATCACACGCTGTCTCATGAACAAAATATTTTAGTTATTCAACATAAGAACCTTGAAATTGTAAAATTTGTTATGGATAGTGTTGAAGTCAATGAAGAACATTGTAAACAAGCTTTATTGAATCTTACTCAAGATACTTTCATATACGGAACAAGAATCTTTGATGTTGCAACGTATTTATTTTCGAGATATTCTGGTAAAATTAGTTTCGTAACACATAGACGTTTATGTCTTAACACACCATGCTATTTACAAAATCAAATTGCATGTAGGCTTGAAAATATTGCATGTATGGAAAAATGCATATTCTACGAAAGAAATACTGAATTATTTCGTCGATTTATTGACGAAGTAACATTTCAGGAACATCATTTTTCATTGTTTATCGAAATGGGCTCGAAAATGGCAATAAAAATGTTGAAAATATATCTCGAGAAACATACTGTTCCAGAAGAATTCCATCTCACCTTTTATCTTAATCTAGGTGAAGATTTCTATCAACTCATGATAGAAATGAAACAAACAATATCAAACAAAACCTTAAAAAGACGTCTTATGTTTCTAAGAAGACGGGAAAGAAAAGTTCAAAAAGAATGTGAAAGTAAACGTCTTCGTATCCAGTAAAATAGTGTCCACTATTTAATCGGTGTAAGTTCTTTTTAAATAGTCCATTCATAGATTAAAATGAATTCAATATCCATAAAAATATCTCGAAATATAACATATATAAACTTTGTGTTCGAAGAAGCAGTGTATAAAAATCATTACAAACATGAAAAAAGATTAAATAAAGCTGCGTTGCGCACTCACCGAAAACATGAAGCTATTTCAACTCATCTACGAAAACAAGATTCGAATCAAAGATATGGATTTTATATAAAGGATAAGAGACGTCGTAAGGATCGAAGATAATATTTCAATGTAAAATAATGAGCATTATTTTACTGTAATACAGAAAGCAAAAACAGTCTTACATTTTCCCTCAATTCATCTAACGAATTGTTATTTTCTATAATATGGTTAAATGGATAATCATCAAGATCAGTTTCAGAGATATGATCCAAATCTCTTCCATCATCATTCTTCTCTCTTATTTTGACAGGATCCCCATTGATTCTTAATAGGTGGGTATTTTTATTCATGAGAGCATTTACCTCGATTTGAAATCTTACATCTCCTATCAAAATATGGTTGTCAAATTGGTTGGAATCTACAATACACTTTACCCATATATCATCACCGAGTTCTTTCTTGAGAGATTGTGATACAATTTGAAGGAGTTGACCTATCGTTCTGTCAAACCCTTTCGGTACAATATTCTTACCCTCTCTTGTATAACAAAGCTCCTTATCGACTCCAGTTATAACTGCAACAATATCTTTTATTCGATCGGCAAAGTTACACAATTTTAGGCATGGCAACATTTCTTGTATCATCTCGCAAACACAGCTCTTACCTGATCCAATCTTTCCAGATATACCAATTCGAATTATTTTATCACTATGTGAAATATAATACGCATTGAGGAAATACATTTCCACATCTTTCCAATTTGTTACTCTATCTTCTTCATTTTCTCGATTCCACGGCTGGTCAAAAACAATAGTTTTAATTGATTTACATTTTATGTTATCTGGTCGATCGTCGAGAAAATATTTTAAGTCAAAAGTTTTGCAAACATCTGTTTTATTTAAACGTACATGAAAGTTATCACCATAATGGTTACATATCATAACATCAGAAAAAATTCCTGGATAATGTTTATCAAGCCATAATTTTGTTCTATCTGTCAACTCAAAATCACGAGCTGTCGCTAGACACTTTAGTGTCGACGCGCGTGGAAGGTCTAGACCTTCCACGTGATGGCGTAAAATTCAAATTTTCCTGATTTCTTTAAATTGGTCAAGCATTCTTGGCTATAAGGAAATGGTATTAAATCATCTATCGATGAGTAAACAAATTCCTTAATAAGCCTCTGTGATTCTGACTCAGATTTTTTCCACAAATGGGAATACTTCATCGTAATATAATCGCTTTTTTTCAATTGTTTCGAAAGATAAGGTGTGACATATTCATTACATGCTCCTGTAAAATCACAGAGCGTGTCATCGATGTCAATTCCAATTCTCAACATTTTGTTTCTTTACTTACTTATTTGAATAACTTATACTATAGATATATTATATAAAATTAATATGGAATATTCAATAAATTGATAATGGCCATGGATTGGACTTCATTGTACCCAAGAATCTTGTATATTCAAAAGAAGAAGTACACGATGATGCCATACCATATACACGACAATGTTGTTGTGATTAAAACAAATTCCGATTACAATATTCCAGATCTCGACTTCGATGGCGATACTGTTGAAGTCGACATGAAAGAGTCAAAAGATCATTCAAGAAGATTAAACAAAGTTGTATTACGCACGCACCGAAAACATGAAGCCCTCTCAACGCAATTTAGAAAACAAGACACGAATCAGAGATATGGATTTCAAGGTAAGGATAAGAGACGTCGTAATGACCGAAGAAAGTAAAAATAAATTCGTACGAATTTATAATATAAGAGAGACGCAAAAACAGGAAAAGACAACATGAGGATTTTAACCTGTCTTTTCTTTTCGCTTTTTGTTCTGTAAACGCCAATTTTCATATTGAAACTGTGAGACAGCTTGTCGCTGCTCATACAAACTATACTGGTTCAAATGCTACTAGCACACGTCGATCCGTTGAAACTGCCCGTATTAACGCTGCTGGCTGTACTGCAACAAATTTTAATCGTCAATTTTGGAATCAAAAGGGAGGTACTTCGATGCTTCTTCTCGGTAATTGGGAAGGCGTAGTACAATTGAGTTAATTTATAAACCGACTGCTACTCCCATTTTTACCGACACTGTTTTCGACACTTGGAATGTTACTTTTGAAAATGGTCACATTCGATGGGTTGATAATTTTCAACCCGCAAGTTTACCTCCTAGTCTTGGAGATGTTTTTACTCGTTATTTGCAATCAGACGCTCAAAACGAGTGGTATTGTTGTACAGAAATTGCAAGCTATACGGCTGTAGGAAAAGTTGATTACGAACTCGATGTTTTCAATTTGCCAACGAGCTACTCTGCTCTCGTTGACACAGATACTGGTACACATGATGCCGTATGTAATTATCATTTTGAAACTGAGACCGCTGTGATTGGCTCATGCATATACCATGAAACACTCGGTGTCTTACCACCAGGCATTCTTCTCAATTATGTCATCTACATGACAAAGGTTTCTGTCGTATAAATAATATCGATCGATATTATTAAGTTGCAACAATGGTTCCGATAAAAGTAGAATTGCCAGTGTCTTGACCCACGATGCCAACCTTATCGTAGATCGATTTATTGTTGAGAAAGGTTACTTTATTATCACCCTCGTAAAGATATCCGATGTCACCATTCGAACTCAAACAATTCTCAATGAGACTATTAATCATGAGTCGAGTGTCATAGGATGCACCAATACCACGATTATCAACGGAAGAGCAGCCACGACAAATGACTTTCGCAGAGCTATTTGCTTCCTCGAATTGATTGATTGTAATGAAATTGTAGCTTTCAGCAATATTCGTCGAAGAGATCGTGTTTTCGATGAGAATCATTCCTTCCTTGTCGATTGGAATATCGGTAGATGATAAAATCGAGATTAGTTTAATCTGTTTTGCTGTATTATTTGAGAATTGGAAATTACTTACATGAGAGCTGCGAAAAGACCATTTGGAGATACCAATGAGTGCATTTGCACATTCATTAAGATTTACAACAGAGTCAATTACATTCATGATACTCGCGGATTCGAATATGTTAATACTTCCTCCAAAGAAGTTGCTCAAAACTTGACAGTTTTGAATTGTGCCATTATGCGCAACGTAAATTACAGGAAAGACAGAATCTCCGATAAAACGATTGTCTGCAATCATGCAATTCTTAACAGCATAAGGAGTATTCAGCTTTGCAAGATCGAAAATGTCTTGAAGAAAAATAGTCGACTGAAGAATTTCACACTTCGAAATTACGAATTGATCAATTTGGACCGAACATCGAAACGTGAAAATACCAAAGTATAAATTCTTGCAATCCGTAATCAAGCAATTCTGTATCAAAACGTTATCAAAACTCTCAAGATATATTCCATTCGATTTTTTGTCAGGACGCATTCCTCGAATAACACAATCAAGAATTGTCAATCCACTTGAAGGATTTGTAACTCTCTCATCATCACCTCGAAAATGAATCGATGCAGATTCTTCATCATCTACATTCACATCAACATTCGCGTTTTCTTCAAAAATCAGACTACGAAGTCGAACGTCGATTAATCTTGCATCAGAGAAAATCGCATATATTGGAAATTTTATCAGAGATCCATTAAGAATCGAGATACGTCGACTTCCCTTTGCAATGTAGATTCCAATACGGTTTGATGGAGAAGTGTGAAGACTAAATCCATTCAAATCGAGAACAATATTTCTTCCCTGAATTACAATTGCGATCTCTTCACTTCCTCCGCAAATATTCTCTGTGAAATAATACTTACCAGATTTGTTGATGAATAGACTTTTTCCAGTATTTGTTATATGCGTACATGGATGATAATATCGACACTTATTGATATTTATTTTACCTTGCTTTTTCGTGGAAAATGCTCGATATTTTGCACTCATTTATATTAAAATTAAAATGAGTGCAAAATAAAAAATCTCGAGATGCTCATTTCTCAACATCCAACGCTTCAAATCGTATATTACGTGTATACGAAAAGGGGATGGGTAGCTTATGATTTTCAAGAGACGATTTCATATGTACTCCATGGTACCAACAATGATGAGGTAGGACGTCAATGGATACGAGAATTTTTTCAACTTCAAAAACGAAGGGATAAGCGTTCGAGAAAATTAAACAAGGATACATTACGAAATCGTAGGAAACATGAATCTATCTCAACCCATCTGAAAAAACAAAACACGAGCAAGAGATATGGATTTCATGGGAAGGATAAGAGACGTCGTAACGATCGAAGAAAATAAACAATAATATTGATCAATATTATTTAGGTATAAACTAATGAGGAAAAACTCTCATTCCTCTCACGAGCGTCCAATAACTCGGACACAATACCAAATGCTCCAATCATCTCAGTGAAACAAGCCACTTCAATACCCTGTCTTTTCATCTCGATACAGAGAGGTTGGTCATACTCATCCTCGACACCGTATAAACCTGGATGGTTAATGTCGTACTCTTTTATGCTCATCGCGCCCATATACACAGGATAATCTGTAATTGAATAAGAGTCATGATATCCTTTGTATCCAAGTTCAGTATGAGCTTGGATTGGAGTATACAATAACCCATGTCTTAGCTTTCCCTCGTCGTAGAGTTTTTGATATTTTGGTCTACGTATTGATGTTCTCTGTTGCTTCTCCCATACAGCGAATTTTGTCTGTGGTTCGGCAATTAGTTGAGCAGCAGCAGTCTTGGTGCGAGAAAATATGACTTTATGGGAAATCAAATAAACTGTCGATTCGGGTTCGATGTAATAAAACGTACCACAAAAGTTTCCAATTTTTGTGGTATGATAGAGGCCAATATCAACACTTTCGGCGTATCTCGAGACAGGAAATGCAACATCATCAATCTCTTCATTGTTATTATCTCGTCCATAAATACGATATTTCTTTTCTCCAACAAACAAGATATTATTCTTCACTTCTCCTTTGAGGTAATTCTCTTGCTGAAACATTTTCATATCTGTTTTGGGATGCATGCTCGACCATAATAAATCAGGATGGTTGAACATCATTGCAAGCGCACGATATTTACTTTGATATTCAGTCTCAGCACGAACCCATACTCTACGCTTTCTTAAAAATTCTTCCGGACTCACTCCACCATGGAAATATTTAAAAGTATCTTCCGGAATTTTTCCATTCATTGCAGCCAGATAAACTTGTCTTTCAGGTCTGTTGAAATAGTCGAGTTCCGGTACCCATCCCTTTTTTATAAGTTTCAGAGGATCGAAGAACTCATCATAGAAAATCTTCTTCCCTTTCATATTCTCGTACATGAATCTTCCGTCAAAATCATCACCATTCTTTAGCCATCGTAGAAAGAAATTAAACTCATCTTGTGTGAAAAACTTTCGATATCGACGAGGGTATCCACCGTTAAGAGTTCATAAAGGTTCTCAAGAGATAAATTCATACGGTCAAAAAATTCTCTCGCAATACCTTCTGGTATTGGACTCAATGGTGAGGAAAACAATGCTTCCTTTACGAGTTTCAATGTCTCATCTTGCATTTTATTTGAACAAATAAAATTTATCTTGTTTGTACACGAACAATACGCATCCGACCGTTCAAGGAAGCATTTGCTCTTCTCGTTGATTCAGTAGTGATTGCCATTTTTCTTATATCACATTGAGGTTTGAGATGAATCGCCTCGAGATAGAAATAAGAAGTTGTTAATAACCAATTCGAACTCAATCCAATACATGCGTTAATTATAAGATCATTCTCAATTATCTTGAGTCTTTCGCCAATATTTGCGCCTTGCTGAAATTCAGTCGACATTTGATATTCTTGGTTAAACATTCGAAATAAGACGAGACTAAGAATCTTTTCCTTTACTTCCGTATTTTGCTCAAGAAGTTCATTTAGAACCTTCATCTGGTCATATGTTCGTTGATTCGCTTTTTGTTCATTTTCGAAGAAATTATTGTCAGTAAATTTTGGTATATCTTCTTCTCTTATCGGCCATGCTGAGAATCCATCCCATCCTCGCATATAAAGTGATAAATCAAAAATACATCTCAAAATGCGAACAATTAATTCTTTATTCTCTGATTCCGTGTAATAATTGAAAAATGACTCTCGGTGGAAATCTGTCTGTTGAAATATATTTTCGATTGCGACAATGGAGGTTTTCAATCGAGTCCATATTTCTTTCTCTCCAGCAGTTGTAGTACGCAAATTTAACGCACTTGCACTCATGCGTTTGAGATCTTGTATCGCTGTGATTGTTATTGGCTCTTCTTCACCTAGTTTAAACATTTGATAATTCTCAAAATTCGTCGATAACTCGTCAACTGTGAATACTTGAAAGTAATTTTCGGAACCATAGCTCACGAGAGGAATTCTTTCAGTCAATTTATCAATGTCTATAAGATCAATACTCGTTTCAAAGTTGTGAATTTGAGGTGATACAGATTTATAAAAGCTATTCGACATGAACTTCACAGAGAGTAATCCATAAATACTTGGGAAATCTGGGCTTGTCGAGCTATACCGAATACCATTTTTATCTGCGAGATGCAATAAATCTTTCTCCTTGTAGAGTTCTCGAGGAAAGAGATTATTGAAATAGCAATCGATTGCAAAAGCGCGATGATTTAACCGATGTATAACCTTCATACGATGAGAGTGTGGAAATTTTTTTATCGATAAAGCGTATAATTCATCAAATGGGTTATTCGCAGTTGATATATCAGTACGATATTTTATCGCAGCCATTGCTATTGCCATTTCGGGATCTGTAGGAAATAGAGAAGTTTTCGTTACATCTTTCACAATATAACTATGAACTTTCATCTTATCAATTTCCCACATTGTCTCTTCTGTACGAAAGAGAACTGTCGACGAGAGCAATGTTGTAAATTCTTTATGATATAACTTGCTTAATATTTCTGCCATTTGTTCTTCCCGAGACTTAAGAGATAGATCGAATAGTTCTTGTAATTGCCTGATAGTAATGTTTGATGTCAATGTATATCCCTTACACTGAAGAATCGCACAGCATATTGCAGGAGAAATAGAGTCTGTACACTCAGGTGTAGGGTATCCTATTTTTCCATCTTGAATGTCTGTACTATTCATGATATTCATTGTATATGAAAGAGCTTTCATCAATGATTGTCGAAACCATACAATTTTTGGATTTGGATTGAGAAAGGATGCAATTTGTTTTGCATTTGACGAAGAGACTTTAATCTCTTTGAGATGATACGGAGTTTTGTTGTAGATCGTAGTGACGACTTGTGAGAAGTATTGATGCTCTGTTAATCTCTCTATCTCAAGTTTCAAGTTGTAGGCAGAAGCAATATCTATAATCGCAATGTAAGGCGTACGGTATGTTATATCACCATAGTAATTTTTCTTCGTGAGATCCATATTTTAATTCATAATATAAATGTATTATACGAATTGCGAGGTACAGTACGAGGCTACGAAAACAGAAGAAATTCCTCTGAATTATTTCTACGATGTCAATAACAATAATGGAAGCAAAGAGACATGTCAATCGATTGCTTTATGGGAGCGAAGTGCAAATTATTCATCCTATGATATCGCATGCTTTCGTTCAAAAATTAACATATTTTTGAACGAAAAAGATCAATATTGCAACCTTGTCGCGAAACGACAGAATGGAAAAATGAGAATGTTTCTTGAAGTATATGATAAAGATGGTTTTGTACCAATCACGAAAGAAACAGAGAAAGAATTTCAGAAACTTGCAGACAAATGCATGAATGAATATCCAAATCACATGGCTGTATTCAACGCGAGGTCTAATATTGATCTCGATGATCTAGAAATACAAGCATCATGGATGGGTACCGTAATTCAATATTTACGTCCTCCGAATCATATATTCTCTGTAAATAAAAAACATGATCTTGACTGTATTTATTCAGACGGTGTTGTTCTTGCAAACATATCGGAAAGATTCGTACATAAGAATGCTCAAATTATTCTCGAGAAGTGGTTTCGTTATACTCTAGTAGATTTGTTTTACAAAGGATGTATCATATTGAATCCAGAAATTGATGCTTCATTTGTAAGAAATTGGAAACTCGAGAAGATAAATGATGAAAGGTTAAAGGATAAACATTGGTGTTATATGCCATCGTGGAAAAATATTTCAATTGCAAAGCAGCCAACATTATTTCTTCAAAATATTCGAGCGGGCGATGGACTCGTCATAATAAATAATGATATTTTTCGGAAATGTTCCAGCTACGAGGAGGCAGAGGATTACTGCTTCGAATACTATAATTTTTAATTTTAACTATACAGTTAAAATATGTATACAATCAATCAAGATGGTACAATTTCTCTGAATAATAAATATCGTGTTTTATGGTCAGTCTTCAAGAATACGAAACCATATACTCGAATTCAAACAATTCCTTTCACGTCGAAGACTCCTATACCAGATGCTGTAGAAATTCCATCGAATGAGATTATTGAATTACCTGAAAATTTCAACATTACACTGGAATTT
>SCLJ03000026.1_pt1 | contig 54249 bp, 70 predicted proteins | sample 7267891 | NCBI WGS metagenome assembly SCLJ03 (sample SAMN10721082, study PRJNA514188) | viral metagenome | isolation source: depth-stratified mine tailings core B | place: China: Fankou Pb/Zn Mine tailings
AATAACCGACGCTACATTTCGATGGATAGCTGCAAGATGAAGCCAGAGCTTAATTGGGGATCGGAGCCTGTTGAATAAGGCTCCAAACGTGGTCCTTGAGGCGCTCGCTTAAGCTATTGAAGTCTCGACTGCTGCTAGATATGTTCTTGTAGTAGTTGAAGCCTGCGAGTTGCATTATAACCAGGTCAGCAACTGTACCCGGATCCATCGCCAGTGGTCTTCCGCTTTCCGCATATTCGGTTATCTCGGCTATGAGGATGTCGCGCAATGCTTCGTACATGCGCTGAAAATGCGCCAGAACGCGGGGATTTCGGAAACTGAGTGCATAGCACGAGTAGAAAGCTCCGTTGTCCACCAGACGGAACCAATCCGAACCGAAGATCGAATCGATAATCGTGGAAAGTCTCTCCTCGGGATTTTCTATTCCTTCAATTGCAGGCAGGAATGTCTGTTCGTAAGCGCTGGTAATGAAATCGACTAAGGCGACGACCATCTCTTCCTTGTTCGAAAAGTGATGGATTATTAGGCTAGGGTATATTCCCATCCGGTTGGCTACTTTACCTATGGAAGCGCCCTCGAAGCCCTCTTCCGCGAGAACCTCGTAGAAATTCTCAATTATCTCATTCTTCCGTACTTCAGCTGTTTGCCTAGTCCTCGCCATGTACCCAGGCCTCCATGCGGTCGGAAACATTACAGACTGTATATACAGTCTGTAAAATACTTGATGCTCGCCTACTTGTCAAGTAGATCAAGAGATCTGATAGCAATCGCGTCGTAACAAGCGGGCTAGGAAACGGCACAGGAATGTCAATCGTGCATATAAGGGACTGCTCCTCGGGGGGTCTTACGGCGTGGTGCCCCCAGCGGAATTCGAATCCGCGCCGCCGCCTTGAAAGGGCGGTGTCCTAGGCCTCTAGACGATGGGGGCACGTAAGTGCGGTTCTATATAGTTCTCAAACATACAAATGGCGCACTCATGGCGCGCCTCCTATTTTAGCACCCCGCCCCGGTTATTCAATGTTAGCCTCTGTCGCCAGACCGGGGCCAAAATTAGAGCCCGTCCCCGGTTGGCTCTGAGCTTACCGAGGACGGGCTGATCATCTAACTTCTTGCTTGTCTCCCCTACTGCTCGCGCGCCTTCAGTGCGCGGTTCGCACGCCGCAGTGAGAGCATCAGAGCAGCCAGTCCGACCATGAGGAATAAAAGGGCGGTGATGTTGCTTCCCGTGAAGGGGAGCGCTCCACCTGTGCTGCCCGTACCGGTCGAGGCAGGCGCCTGCGAGGCCGGCACGTTCGGGTTGGTCTGGCTTATGGGAGTTCCGATAACGGCCGTGGGCGCCGGGGTGACGGTGTTGTTGTTAGTCGTAGGGGTCACCACCGGGTTCGTCGGTTTGGGGATGAGGCCATTGGCCGTTACTATGCCGATCAGAGAGTTCAACAGGTCGGTGATGGGCTTCAGGAAATTCAGGCCCAGGCCCGGCAGGCCGCCGAGCGGGTTCAGCAAGTTGGTCAGCAGGTTCGCCGGGTTGAGTCCACCCAGCGCCTTGATGAGGTCGCCGACGATGGGCAGAGAGTTCAGGGTGCCGAGATTCAGAAGTCCGGTCGAGCTCAGCAGGCTTCCGATTATGGGCAGCGCAGCCACGTTGTTCAGATTGAGGACGCTTCCCAGGTTGATCAGGTTCCTGATGAATCCGTCTACGTTGCCGTTCAGCAGGGGGCCGACGATCGGCAGGGAGCCCGTGCTCCCGCCAAGCAGGCCGCCGATGATGGGCAGAGAGCCGGAGCCCCCGAGGAGGTTGCCCACGATCGGCAGCCCGCCCGCGTTGCCGCCCAGCAGGTCGCCCACTATGGGAAGTGAGCCGGAGCCGCCACCGAGAATATCACCGATGATCGGCAGTGAGCCGACTATCGGAAGGGAGCCGTTGTTGCTTCCCGCTACGGGGAGCGAGCCGGTAATGCCACCGAGAAGATCTCCGACTATCGGAAGCGAGCCGGTGTTGCCGCCGAGCAGGTCTCCCACGATGGGGAGGGAACCGGTATTGCCGCCCAGCAGGTCGCCGACTATCGGAAGCGAGCCGGTGCCGCCTGAGCCGGAGCCGCCCAGCAGATCGCCCACGACGGGGAGCGAGCCGACCGTGTTGACGACGGTATCCACGACGTCGCCGACGATGGGAAGATCGGTAACGGTGTTCACCAAGTCACCCACGACGGGAACATTGCCGACCACCGGCGTGGAGTTGCCGGAATTTCCGGAGCTGCCGCCGCCGAGCAAGCCGCCCAGCAGCCCGTTCAACAGACCGCCCACCACGGGGATGTTGCCGAGCAGGCCGCCCGTGGGTGACGTGTTCGAAGTCGAGGAGCTCGTGTTCGTGGCGGTGACGGTCTGACCATCCGCGGACGCGAAGCCCACGGTGCCGAAGACCAGGATACCTACCAGAGAGACACACAGTAGCACGGCGAGAATTCTCTTCCGTACTTTCATCACTACCTCCTTGTTGCCCAAGTTTTTGTTTGCAATCCCAGCGTATGACGCGTACATCGCCTAGGGAAGTGTTCAAGACATTACGTAACGAAACGTTTGCGTTTCCGTAACGTCATCGCCACAAATTGAACGTTTTGGGGCTAAAAATCTGCAAAGAATCAGGTACCTGAGCAGCGGAAACGTAGAAAATAGGCCCTTTTATCTGGGCTAATCGATGGGGAGGCCGCAGCCTACGTTCTTCAGGCGGGCCATGAAGGTGGAATCTCGCAGGACCGCCGCCGCCTCCACCGTCTCCTCCGCGTCCGCGAAGACGGGAAGCCTGGTGGTGCCGCGTGCGGCCTGGCGGGTCTGATCGTCGGTGATGAGGCTGAAGATGATAGGTTTGTTGTACTGTTTCACCAGATCGTCGAGGTCCGGCAGGATGCTTTTGCGCAGTCCGGCGATGCTGCCGCCGGCCACCTGGCCGCCCGCCGACATGGTGGCGAACATCATCATGATGACCCCGTCTATATAGTTCTGTTCGAGCAGGCGCCTGATTATATAGAGACGGGCATCGGAGTCGTGCACGTCGCCCAGGTCCACCGGGTTGCCTATGCGGATGACCCCGGCGCGCAGCCGGCCCTGGATGTCCGCCTTGAGCTCCTCGGTTAGGGGCGGGAACTCGAAACCCTTCTGAGAGCAGACGTCGGAGGCCAGCACCAGCACACCTCCCGTGGGAGATATGAGAGCCACGCGGTTACCGCGCAGTGGGGGCAGCTGGAATACTTTGGAAAAACTTGCCAGTTCGCGCAGCCGGTTCACACGCACGATGCCCGCCTGTCGGAAGGCGGCGTCCAGGATGGCGTCGTCGTTCGCCAACGCCGCCGTGTGCGACTGGGCGCTCTCCATGGCCAGGCTGGTGACGTTGGACTTGTAGGCGATGATGGGCTTGCGGATGCAGCTCGCCGCCTCCAGCAGCTTGCGGCCCCGCGCCACGTCCTCTAAGTACATGCAGATGACCCGCGTATCGGGGTCCGAGCCCATGTACTCGAGGAAGTCCACCTCGTCCAGGTCGGCCTTGTTGCCCATGGAGACGAACTTGCTGAACCCCATGTTCTCGTCGCGCAGGCGCACCAGAAAGTCCATGCCGATGCCGCCGGACTGGGCCATGATGCTGACGGGTCCCGCAGGCAGGCGCGGCATGGGGATGAAGGGCAGGCAGAGGCCGTTGTGCGCGTTGATGACCGTCAGGCAGTTGGGTCCGACGAAGCGGATACCGTAGCGGTGCGCTATCTCCATGATGGTGGCGGCGAGGTCCGCCCCGCCCTCGTCGAACTCCTCGAAACCTCCGCTGGGGATGCACATGTAGCGGATGCCTTTGCGCCCGCACTCCTCCATGGCGGCGGGGATATGCTGCGCGGGGATGATGGTGATGGCGAGGTCCGGGGTCTCGGGCAGGTCGGTGACGCTGGTGTAGGCCTGAAACCCTTCGGCTTCCCCACCCTTGGGATTAACGACGTATATGCGTCCGCCGTACTCCCAGGTCTTCAAGTTCTGCAGGATGTTCCTGCCGAGGTTGCCTTCCCGATCCGAAGCCCCGATGACGGCCACGCTTGCTGCGTTGAAGATCTTATCCATGGCGATGTGAATTATAACACGGTGACCGGGCCGTTTACGCCGCCGCCAGGCGGGCGAGCACGCGGCTGTCCTGCAGGAGAAATGCGCGGAGTGCCTTGGCGATTTCGGGGCCTGCCTGGCGTTTGATATCCGGTGCCGGCAGGCGCGAGAGCGCCTCCCCCGCGCTTCTCAGCATGGGGACCACCTTGGCGGTGAGTTCGCGCATCCGCTCCGATGCGAGGAACTCGTTCTGGTAGTCGTCAGCGTGCGCGCGCAGGTCTTCCAGCACGGAGTAGTAGGCGCAGAAGACGTCGCCCCAGGCTACAAAGGCAGGCGGTTTGCCGTGGAGTCCCAGCGATGCTCCCATCTTCTTCTGGTCTATCCAGTAGTAGGCACTGCCGCGTCCGCCGCGCTTTTGAGCGATGCCCGCGCTGACGAGGCTCTCCAGCACGTCGTAGACCCGGCCCTGCTGGTACTTGATCTTTGCCGCAATGCCGCAGGAACTGCCCCCCGGCTCGGTGAGCAGGTAGGTCATGACGTCCGCCCGCGCCTCCGCCCCGTAGTAGTCGCGCAGGCGCAACATAAGGTTGGCCGGGTTGGTGAGGTCGGGAGCGCCGGAATGGTGACGGATCCTCGGCGTGCCGCGCAGCAGCTTCCAGCGGGCGAAGACGGGGTCGGGCTTGCGGCCCTTAACCTTCTTAGCATACCTGCCCCGCTCACGCCGGAAGAGCTCCTCGGTCTGCACCTGGTCGAGAACGTGTGCGGCTTCCTCCCGCACGCCCGGGAAGAGGTTGCGGTGAGTCTGCTCGGCTACGTAGTCCAACGCCGCACCCAGGGTGCGCTGCACATCCGGGCCGAAACAGCGCGAGATGCGCTTGAGGCGCCAGGGCTTGAGCAGCTCGTGGTGGGCGATGGTCCAGTCGAGCGCCTCGTCGAAGAGCCGGGCATCCTCTCGGCCGAAGGCGCAGGTCGCCACGAGTAGGGCTTCGGGGTCGATGACCGATTTGCGCGCGGGCTCCGCCTCCACGTAGGCTCCCAGGGCCGCCCACTGGCTCCAGAGGATAGCGCTAACCGTCTCAGTTATACTGGCCTGCCAGCTCTCCATGTCCCAGTACCTCCAGAATACGTGCCAGGTCGAGGCCCGCCGAGGGGTCTTGCGCCAGGCACCAGACAGCGGCGCCCTCCGCTTCCTCTGCCGCCGGCTTCATGCGCACCAGGTCTCCGATGTCCGGCTCTCCCCTCTTTATGGCCGCCCACATCTTCAGGTAGATCATGTCCGCCCGCGAGCAGAGCCGCACGGTGAGGTTCTTGCCGTAGAGCCGCACTTGCGCCCGCTCCGCCATACCCTTCGGCAGCTTCGTATCGTCGTGCAGGATGGTCGCCGCCGTGCTGAACCAGAACTTGCCCTCTCCGTAGGCTATGCCGACACGCTCCACCGCGTCCGAGAACTTCTTGCTCATGAGGGGCTTGCGCAGGGTGAGCGCGTCGCCCCGGTGCACGACCTTGGCCAGCCCGTCGATATCCCGCGTCGGCCTGTCGATCATGCCCTGCATCGCCAGGGCCATCGCTCCGCAGACCAGGATATCCACCGGGCCGGTGTTCTCATGTTCCAGAGCGGTCCCCAGGGCCTTCAGCATCTTCTCTGCCTTATCGGTTTTCATCATTAATAACCTTAACTGTTATCAGTAATATTGATAATCCAATTGTAGGATTCCGGACAAGCCCGGTCAAGTTCAGGTAATGAATGTCATCTCCGTGCGTTATCGTAAGCAAGGGAATCGAAAAGGGGGTACGGGATGAAGGGACCATCTCACAAGCTTCGCACCTTAACGGTATTGTTGTTGGCCATTCTTGTCTTTGTCGGCACTTCCATCATCATATCGCCCAATAAGAAGGCTCTAGCTTTACCTGGCAACATCGTGATGTGTTCGACATCGTCTGCAGGCTCCCAGAGCAACGGAGAAAGCGTCGACCCATCAATCAATTATGACGGCAGGTACGTTGTCTTCGCCTCGGACGCCGATAATCTGGTGCCAGGCGACAACAACCTCTCGCGAGATGTGTTTCGTAAGGACCTGCTTACGAATGCCATAGCGCTCTGTTCCTGCTCGGCCAACGGAACCATCGGCAACGCGGCTAGTGGTGAGGCCAAAATCAGTGGGGATGGCCGCTTTGTTGTCTTCTCTTCTGGGGCCAACAACCTGGTTGAGGGGGACAATGACGGTAAGACCGACGTCTTCAGAAAGGATCTCGCAACCAACCAGGTGGTCCTCTGCTCCGCGAGGCCTGATGGTTCACTGCTCGGCGGAAAGCAACCAGCCGTAAACTCGGATGGGCGCTACGTTGTATTCACCACGTCGCGTCTAAGCGAAGACGGAACTACGAATGTAGACGAAGTATTCCGAAAAGATCTGGCGAACGGGAACCTGGTATCATGTTCCACTTCCAGCTCGGAAGTCGCAAATCTGCCTTCCAATCCTACAATTAGTGCGGATGGAAGCCGGGTCGCGTTCGTGAACCATTATGCACATTCCGGGTCAATCGCCTACTTGATGGATTTGAAGACGGGAGTATTGAGCCAGCTCGCCGGGCCAGGACCTGGTTCCGTAATGGAAGTCGCCCTGAGTGGTGACGGGGTGTACCTGGGCCTCACGGCTGTTCGTAGCCTGCCCGATCCGAGAAACCCGAATATTACGCTTCCCATCCCGGCCCCGTACAGGATGAATCTTCAAACGGGTGAAATAGCTCCGTGCTTCTTGGATGCAAATGGAAACGATCCGGGAAATTCAGCCGGCAGCATTTCCATAAGCAATGACGGGAGATACCTGGCATTTACCTCTGTGCCGCTTACGATTCCGCCCGGAGTATCGAGTGTCTTCCGTAAGGACATGCTGACCGGAGATATCGCAGAGGCTACGAGATCCACAACCGGAGAGGGCCCAAACGCCAGCAGCCACGTCACCGCTATCAGTGGCGATGGGCGATTCGTGGCCTTCTCAACTTCAGCCACGAACCTCGCTCCGAACGACCTCAATCTGGCGGACGATATCTTCAGGAAAGAACTGCCGGCAGAGCTTGCCGTTCCTGCAGCGCCGGCTGACTTCACCCATGTCTCGTATTTCGCTGAGGGTTACACTGGACCGGGTTTTCAAGAGTACCTTACCCTGGGCAACGGTGATATCTCGCCCGCGGCTGTCCAGATCGTCTTCTTCCTCAACGGTGGGCAGTGGTTAGAACAGGATGTCATTGTCCCGGCAGGCTCGCGTCAAACCCTCGACGTAAATAGTGTAGTCGGATCGGGCAAGGAAGTTTCTATTAGGATCGCTTCGGACAAATGGATAGGGGCGGAGCGTCCCATGTACTTCGATTACTTCGGATTGACGGGCGGGCACGTGGTCACTGGAGCGGCAGCGCCATCAAGAACTTGGTTTTTTGCCGAAGGCTATACGGGCCCTGGGTTTGACGAATACGTTTGCGTCCTCAACGAAGGAGAAGCAGCGTCGCTGACCTTCCGCTTCCAAACGGAAGAGGAAGGCGAAAAGGTCATTCCCGGAGTTGTGATTGCGGCTCATGCTCGTGCCACCTATCGAGTAAATGATCTTTTGGGAACCGGTTTCCAGAATGCTTTGAAACTCGAGTCGTCATCTCCAGTCGTTGCCGAACGATCGCTTTACTTCGATTACGGGGGGTGGACGGGCGGATCTTGCACGATGGGTGCCACTGCGATCGGCCAGGATTATTACTTCTCGGAAGGAACAACACGGGAAGGCTTTCATGAGTATTTGACGCTACAAAATCCCGGAAGCGCGCCTGTCGTGGTCAACGCATACTTTATTCTCGGTGAGCAGCAGGGAGGCGCGATCAACAAAAGCTATTCCGTGGAGCCGGGGAAACGCACTACCATCTTCGTCCCGACCGAAGTGCCGTCCGGCAAGGACGTTAGTGTGCACCTGTCTTCTACATCTCCCTTCCTTGCTGAAAGGCCTCTGTATTTCAGCTTCTCATGGCTGGGACTTACTGCAACGGGAGGCAGCAGCATCATCGGGGCTTTTCAACCGGTCAAGTCCTGGTATTTTACCGAAGGTTGTACTATTGACCGTTTCATCGAATTCATCACTATTCAAAACCCGAATGCGGCAGACGCGAATGTTGAGATCACCTATTTTGTCCAAGGATTCGGGCCACTGATACCGAGACGAGCAGTAATAAAAGCTGGAACACGAGCTACGATCACGGTGAATACTGATGCCGGTCCAGGAGCACAACTCTCGTGCAGGCTAGATTCAGATCTTCCTATTGTTGCCGAGCGCCCCATGTACTTCGACTACAACGGCTGGGACGGCGGGCACGACGCCCTGGGCGTGGTGCCGTAGTAGGGCTTCGCGAGGAGCGGATGAAACAAACGGAGCAAACGTAGGAAATCTCAGGGGGCAAGGAAAGGGGGCGCCTATTTTGAGAATCCTAAGGGCTGCGCTCGTGCTGTTCACCGTTCTTCTGCTCACATCTCTATGTTTCTTGTCTTTCTCGAACTCACCCGCGATAGCATTGCCTGGCCAGATTGTTCTTTGTTCGGTCTATTCATCCGGGCAACAATTCACATATGTCAGCCAAGCACCGGACATCACGGCGGATGGCCGGTACGTGGTCTTCGAAGGCTATAAAGACATTGATGAGACCAACAGGGAGACGACAGTATTCTGGAGGGATATTCTGACCGGAACCACCCGGTCCGTTTCAGAATTTGCCCCGGCGCTCCGCTGGGCATCAGAACCAAGCATCACACCTGACGGGAAATATATCGTATTCCAAGCTACATCTGAGAGCCGGGATCTTAATCAAGCCTATCGGATTGACTCGTCTTCAGGCACCGTAGTACTTTGTTCGTCCAATACCTTGTCCGAAAGCTCTGATGATAGCGTTGCGTCTCTCGCGATCAGCGCTAATGGGAGATACGTGGCTTTCTACTCGGCCGGAACAAATCTCATCCCGGGAGTCTACGGCGGCAATCTCTTTCGCAAGGACCTCCTCACGGGGAATATCCAATGCTGCTCCCTGGATAGCGACGGACAACCCATCGATGTCGTCTCGGATCCACCGACAATCCGGCATACGTCACTTAGTGCTGATGGCCGTTTTGTGTGCTTCGATTTCACGAATTCGATTCCGGGTTCAGCCTCCATGCGCGTTTACCGAAAAGACATGCAGACACAGGAGTTACGAATCTGCTCAAGCGATTCGGCGGGCAAAATATTCACAGCAGGAAGTATAGGCTCGGGCAGCATCAGCGGCGATGGCCGTTACGTTGGATTTCAAATGTCAGGCCCCAACTTCACTAATTCTGTTTACAGAAAAGATATGGAAACAGGCGAAGTGCTGCTCGGTTCCACCAATGCGAGCAATGTACAAGATAATGGCCGGAGCTTGTGTCCGCAGCTCAGTCAGAACGGCCGATACATGGTATTCTCCTCGACCTCAACCAATCTTATCCCTGAGGCGAATAATGGATTGATGCAGGTTTTTCGCAGGGACTTCCTGACGGGAGAGCTCCTCCTGTGCTCCAGCGATTCTCTTGGTGTGCAAGGCGATAATGGGCCCACAAGGATCGAGAGCATTGCCGACTGTACCATGTCCTCCGATGGCCGCTTCGTAGCTTTCAGCTCAGTAGCGTCCAATCTCGCCCCCGATGCTAACGTTTACCCGGACGTCTTTCGCAAGGAGCTCCCGGCTGCCGGCAACGCTCCTCCCCCGCCGGTGCCGGCGGACTTCTCAAGTGTCTCTTACCTCGCCGAAGGCTTCACCGGCCCGAGCTTCCAGGAATACCTGACCATCGAGAACCCGACTGCAGCCCGAGCAGCCGTGCAGGTCCTTTACTACTTTGAAGACGCGGGCTGGGCCGAACAGGATCTCCAGGTGCCCGCAAACTCGAGAGCTTCCCTCGATGTAAATGCTGCGGTGGGAGCTGGAAAAGCAGTGTCCGCGCGGATTGCCGCAAATGAAGCGATCATTGTTGAGCGCCCCATGTACTTCGACTACATGGGAACCTGGACAGGTGGGCACACTGTCACCGCCGTACGATCTCCTTCGACGACATGGTACTTCGCCGAAGGTAACACTCTACCCGGCTTCGACCAATACCTCTGCATTTTCAACCCAGGGAACAACCCTGCAGAGTTGTTCCTGACACTCCACAGATACGACGGAGAAGATTCGTTTAATGGCGGCATCGTCCCTCCCCACTCGCGCTACACCTACCGGCCTCGGGATTTCTACATGCCCCGGACAGAAATATCCGTCAAGCTGGTTGCAACACAGCCTGTGATCGTCGAGCGGGCAATGTATTTCGTTCACAACCGCTGGACAGGTGGCTCCTGCGTTATGGGCGCAAATGCACTGGCAAACGAATTCTATTTCGCTGAGGGCAGCACCAGGGCTGGATTCACTGAGTACTTAACTCTACAGAATCCGTCTGCCTCCCCTATCAAGGTCGATGCGGTCTACCAATTTGGCGAGGGACAGGGGGAGCCTGTCCCTCGCTCTTATGAAGTGAAAGCCGCGGCGAGGGCCACGGTATACGTACCCGCCGAGGTCGGCCCGGATAAGGATGTTTCAGTGAAGCTAACCTCCTCTTCCCCCTTCCTTGCCGAGCGTCCTATGTACTTCGACTACACGGGGTATGGAGCCAACTGGACAGGAGGGCACTGTGTGATCGGGGCACCGGCGCCAGCATCGGAGTGGTTCTTCGCAGAAGGCTGCACCCTGCCCGGATTCCACGAGTACCTCTGCCTGCAGAATCCGGGAGATTCGGATGCCACCGTGGAGATAACCTATCTGACGCAGGAGGCGGGAGCGCTGCCGGTGCAGACGACAGTGGTGCCAGCGCGTTCCAGGATCACGAGCCTCGTGAACGTGGCAGCCGGTGAGGGTTATCAACTCTCCTGCCGGGTGAAGGTGATCAGCGGTCCCGCCATCGTGGCAGAGCGCCCCATGTACTTCAACTACAACGGCTGGGACGGAGGGCACGACGCCCTGGGCGTGGTGCCGTAGCCGTTAGACGTAGAAGGTTGAATCCGCTACGTCGTCCGGATCGAGAGCCGCCTTGATGCGCTGCTGCCAGAGCTGGTAATTGTGGGCTTCAGGTCCAAAGATGCCGTCCCGGAAACAAGCATCGAAGGCCATGACTCCCAAGCCTACGCCGAAGTGCTCGTCGCGGGTCATCTCCGCCGCCTCCTTCTCGTAAGCACGTACACCCGCTATGTGGTCGGGGTTGCGCGGGTCGAAGAGGATGAGCTCCTCCTGGTGCCCGTAAAGCCCGGTGCTCTCGTAGATGCCTCCCCAGGCGTTGTCCGCCAGGTCCTCGAGCAGCCCTCCCTTGTCGATGTACTTGCGCTTGAGCGCCGCCCCGCGCTTCGACTGGTTCACGGCGTTGCCGAAACTCTCCACCGTCCCGAAGGAGGTACCCATGGTGCCTCCCGCGCGGAAGCTGAGGGGCGGTAGAGCGCCGCGCACGAATCCCCACCAGACCGAGGGGTGCAATGGCAACGTGGACACATCGATGAGCACACCCTCCGTCTCCTCGATGACGCGGCGCAGGACCTCCTCCTGGTAGTCGAACTCCTCAGAGGAGTTCGCGCCGATCATGAACTGGAACATGTGCTCGAAGCCGTTGATGGCGGTCTTCAAGTTATCCGCACCCGCGAGCTTCTTCAGCATGCGCGGCATGAAGATCGAGAGCATCAACCCGATGGCGTTCTTGCAGAGCATGAAGCCTATCTCGGCGTCGGCGATGCTGTAGGCCGCCTGCGCGTAGGCCTCGAAGCTGGGAAAGACGCACATATAGGTGCGGAAGTTCGCCGGCACCTCGCCGGTTATGTCGAAGAGAGTGCCGTCTATAGCCGGCTCGGGCGGCCCGGGCCAGGATTATTACTTCTCGGAAGGAGACCGGCGGCGCATGATACCACGCAGCGAAGGCCCCGGTCCGTCACCGCAGAACCAGCCTGCATCCGAGCCGGGTGTTCCCATACGCACCAGGCGCCCGTCCGGCAGCACCCACTCCACCCCCAGCACGTTGCGGCAGTTGTAGCCGGTGGAGAGGCCGGTCCAGCCGGTCCCGTCCATGGAGGTGCAACTGGCGAGGGGCGAGGTGCTGCATCCCGCCCCCACGATGTGGAGGTTGAGTCCGCGTTTCATCACCTCGGCCTGGACCTGGGCGCAGATGGCGTAGGGCTCGATGATGACGTACATATTCTTGGTATCGATATCCACGATGCGGTTCATGCGTCGCAGGTCTAGCTGGACGACGTTATCCATAGCGGGCGAGGCGTGCGCGCCCCATCCCGTGCTGTGCGCCTTGAACTTCAGGCCGTGCTGCCCGCAGGCGCGGACGACCTCCTGCACCTCTTCGGTAGAGGCGGGGAGCACCACCGCCGCTGGACGTGGCACCCAGGGGTGGCCGTCTTCGATATTACCGAAGGTCTGGAAAGCGTATCCATCGAGGACGGCGGGGTCGCGGCTGGCGTTGTCGGGACCGACGGCTTCCTCGAGTGCTGCGTAGGCTTCGTCGCTGATCAATGCAATCCCCTCTTTGTGTTGTAGGCCGTATGTCCCTTTTCCGGCTCTAGACAATCCTCCTCTAGAAACAGAGCTTGCCGCGGTTCATCACCCCGGCCGGGTCGAATATGCCTTTCACCGTCTTGAGCATGGCCACCGTGTCAGGGCATCGCTCGTAAGCGATCTCCGCCCAGGGGCCGTAAGGTCTCGAGAAGAAGGCCCCGGCATCTGCGAGCGCCGCGCTGGCGGCCAGGAAAAGCGATTGGACGCGGGCGGTCTCGTCGGGGTCCTCCGGGTTGTAGAACAGGTTGAATTCCAAGTGGCAGGCGCGCCCGTGCTGGATGGGCTGGATGTAGATGCCGAGCTCGTCCGCCGGGTAACCGTGCTGCCCTGCCAGCTCCTCCATCTTCTCCACGAAGAAGCCGGCGCGATCCAGCGTCGTAAGGAAGAAGATGTCGTGGAAACCACCCTTCAGGCGAGTCTTCCAGTAAGGCTCGGGCGAGGGACTCGCGAGCATCTCCCCGAACTTCCTACCGCTGGCGCCGGGCACTTCCATCTTCAGCTCCACGCCGCAGGCCTGCGCTATGCGCCCGATGTCCTTCTCCTGGTACGCGAGACGCCGCTCCGGGAAGTAATCGAGGCCGGAGACTCCGTAGATGGCGGTGAAGGGCGCTTGGCGCCCCGCCAGGTCGCGGATGGCGTCCGCCGTCTCTCCCAGCATTGAGGCGAGTGCGAAGGAGTTCAGGAGCAGGAACTCGTCTCCCAACTTGGGCCGCAGCGTCTTGTAGGTGAACTCGATGAGCTTGCCGAGCCTCTTCTCGGGCGCGAAGCAGAAGTTCTCCACCTGCGGGAGCACCTCGAGCTTGACCGATGCCCACGTGACGATGCCCATGGTGCCCTGCGCACCCTGCAAGATGCGCACGAGGTCCGTCTGCGCGGGTCCCATCGGGTTCTTCTGGGCGGCGCCCGCCGCCCACTGTTGCTCCAGGGTGCCCGGGCCGGCGGCCGAGCCAGTGCGGAACAAGTCGCCCGAACCGAAGATGACCTCGGTGCACAGGAGCGGGTCGGTCATGTCCCAGTGGTACTTGGGAATGAGGATGGGCTCCCGCTCGAGGCAGCTCGCGAGCACCGACTTGGAGGCGCGCGGCATGAGCGGCATGAGCACCTTGAGGCCGGCCGTCTCGGCTGCTTCCTTGAGTTTCCCGAAAGTGACGCCCGGCTCGATGATGGCCACCTTGTTGCGCCGGTCCATACGCACGATGCCGTCGTTCGCCGACATGTCCACTATCACGGCAGGCTCGCCCGGAAGCGAGTCTCCGCGCAGGTGCGGACCGCCCGAGGATACCGGCACCAGGTTAAGGCCCGTGCGGTTGGCGAGCTCCACGAGCTTCTGGACCTGTTCCATGCTGCGCGGCCTCACCATGGCTACTGGCTGTCCGGCGGGCAGATAGCCGGGGCCCTTCTCGAAGGCGGAGAGCTCTGGTCCCTCCAGGATATCCGTCGCCTCGATGATGCCGGAGAGGCTCTCCTTGATCGCAGTTGCGTTCTCGCCCATCAGCTCGCACCTCCCTCGCGCAGCAGGCCTTTCTTCATGCCCTTGCTGATGATGAAGACGGCTGCTTTTTGTACCACGGCTAAATCGAGCAGGCGCGACGTCATACGCATCATGAAGCTGCTTCCGAGGACTTTGAGAAGCGGACCCGCGTGCCCCAGCAGGCGATCCACTCGACGCACCGTCTTCTCCTCGGCGCTGTCCATGGTGTTGACGAGGTCCTCCAGGGAGAGACCCGTCTCGGCGATGACCTTCTCCATACTGCGCCCGACCAGGGGCAGGGATTTATCGATCACTCCGCTCGCATAGGCGGAACGCATGAGGTCGTAGACCTGGCTAGACTGCAGAGACAATGCGAACACCTCCGCTCCGTGAGATAAACGCGCGGTTTCCCCAATGTGCGAGAAATATATCCCTCAGCGAGCGCGGGGGTCAAGAATGATGCTCGGTACGGTTCAGGCGCGGGCGAAGACCAGGCGTCCCACCACGACCAGGGCGAGCGCCAGGACGAGGAGGATGATCCCCAGGAAGAGATACCCGAGCCAGTACGTGCCCGTATCGGTAGCCATGGTCTGCGCGGCGTCCACGGGTTGTGCGCCCGTCGTGTCGGCAGGGGTGCTCGTATTTGTGCCTGTATTGGTGCTGCCGGTACTACCCGTTGTGGTGGGATCGGTGGGAGCCGGCTGTGGGTCGGGTTGGGCTGGCGGAGTCGTGGTGTGTGCCAGCGCCTGGACCGGCAACGCCAGGCTCAGAAGCGCAAGAAGCATCACAATGCATATTCCGCAAAAGATGCGGCGCCTGTCTATCTTCATCCGAATCCCTCCCGTGGTTGAAATCTCGGTTCGGGATTCGGTATCCCCCGCTCAGCTACGCACCAAACATGGCTCAGTCGTACTTCACATAACTCCGGATGCGCTCGCGCGTCTTCTCCAGGAAATCAGCGTCTTCGATGATGATGTCGATGGCGTCCTTCTTGCAGACCGAGGCGCAGCGCCCGCAGGAGCGGCACAGAGGGCCGAGCACGGCCTTCTCATCTTCGATGGTGATAGCTCCCATGTAGCATTTCTTCGCGCAGAGCCCGCATCCCGTGCAATTAGCGTTCACCTCTACGCGCAGCCCCTCCAATGCAGGGAAGAGGTTGTCCAGGTAGCCGGCGGGGATGGTCCGCGCGAAGCGCGTCACGCAGCAGCACTCGCAGCAGTAGCAGACAGTCACCATGGTCCCTTTGTCCGGGATCTTGAAGATCCAGTTATCCACGCGGGCTTTGCCCACGATGGGCACCAGCCCTGCCTCCGCGGCCCTGCGAGTATGTTCCTTGGCCTCCTCCACGGTAGCCAGGTGGCTCACCTTCTTGCTCGCCTCCAGCGCCGAGTCGCCCAGAAGCAGGCACCCGATCTCCTCGGGATAGTGCTTGCACTTGAAGCCGCGGCGGCAGCCGCAGTAGTCGAAGAGCGCCCGGTGCGATGACTCCTCGATCATCTTGTAGAGCAGGTCCAGGGGCAGCGGAGCGTTCTCCGGCATCCGGATGTCCGTGTTGATGGGGAGCCAGCGCATATCGGTCTTTTTCGGATTCGTCCAGGGATGCAGGGGCTTCAGGAGCGGCACCCTCGCGATCGCCTTGGTCAGTCTCTCGTAGGGAAGCCGGTCGCCTCGCTTCGCCATTTCGTCCCCCTTCTCCGATGTTCTGTCTATTGCCCGGCATCGAACCTTTCCTATAATATAGGTTGTCGTTTGACGGGCCGCTAGCTCATCTGGTAGAGCACCGGACTTTTAATCCGGGTGTGGTTGGTTCGAGTCCAACGCGGCCCACCAGCGCTTTAAGCCTAATTACCAGAGTCCTTCCAATGAGGTTTCAATGAGGATTCCCACAACTTGTCCAATTCCCGCTTGGTTCTCTCATAGTCTTTGATGTAGTGGGAATAGAACTTGTGGGTCGTCGAGGAGTTGGCGTGGCCTAGTTGTTCTGAAACCATGTGGGGGATGGCTCCTGCGGATAGAAGGATGGTCGCGTAGGAATGTCTGAGCCCGTATGAGGTTATATCGGGGATGCCCGCAGCCTGGCGGGCAGGGTTGAAAATCTTATGCCAGAAGTACCAGGCATCGAGAGGTTTCCCTTTGGTGTTTTTGAACACCCATCCCTTCTTCGGGCTTCGGCAGGCCCGCCACCAATCTATCAGGATGAGCCGTAACCATTCGGGCAGGACTACGCCCCGCGTCTGATGATCCTTCGGCGTGTCTTCCCTACCCTGGTTGTCGATTGTCCTTCTTACCATAGCGATAGAATCTTCAAGGTCGAGGTCTTCCCACCGCAACCCGAACATCTCTCCCCTTCTCATACCAGAACCCATGAGCATGGCGATCACCGCGTGAGTCTGCCCCTTTGTTTCGTCGAGTAGTTTGCAGGCTTCTTCCGATGATAAGAACCTGCGTTCTTTGGGGTGTTCGGGTAGTCGCTTTATCGCCTGGGCGGGGTCGTAAGGTATATATCCCATTCTAGTAGCATAGGATAGCATCGCCCTCAGGGGTGCCATTGCCTTGTTGATAGTGCGGTTGGTGAGCTTCCGTTCCTCACCTTTGGCCCCGCGCTTATAAGTCTTTTTGCCCAGAGCCCTTACGACTTCTTGGATATGGGCGGGCCTCAGTTCATCAAGGGTCATGGGGCCGAGTAGCGGAAGGATGTGGTTTTGTAGATCGCGCTCGTAACCCTCCGCCGTCCGTCTCTTGCCCTTGCGCTTCGCATCCTCCAAGTATTCGGTGGAGAGTTCTTCGACGGTCAGTCTGGTGGCGTTTCCGTATCTCGCGTCGATTAAGTTCATGCGCGTGGCCCTGTGTGCATTGGCCTCTTTGCGTGTCTTGAACCCCTGCTTAGTTAATCGCTCACCCTTGTACCCCTTTTCATAACCCCAACACTTCTGGCCCCTTGAGGTATAGGAGTAGAAGCCATCGGAGGAACGGTGATAGTCGGGATGCTCGATCATGGGGTCTGTTTAGAATCGACGTAATTGAATGTGGCAACGGGGCTTATGTCGATATCATAATGGTCAGAAACAAAATTGAGCGTCTGCGGGTCTTTTACTTGCCAGGACATGCTTGATAGATAGGTAGTTTCCCCCGCATCTTTGTACTTCAGGGTTACGACACTGAGCTTCTGGTTTTCGGATGCCACCATATAGTCGCTCTTGGAAACCGTGCCGTCTTTACCGATCCACGTGACCGAGTTCGGGCCATAATACATTTCCAAGATGCTATCGGCCAACCCACCCGCATTTCTCCAATGACCGATTATGCCCTTGCTCGGAGTGGAAGTATCTCTCGCCGAAGAACCGCAGCCGAATAGCCCGACAACTAAAACCAATGCCAAAGCTAACCCAAACACTTTTGTTCTCATTTCCCTCTCCCCTCAATCATCCAATCGTTTCCGTCCCCTGAAATCGACTACGATAATTTTGGTGGGCTCCCCGACCCTACAACGAGGAGCCCGGGTAGTCCCGGGACCGGCGATGCTCGGTCCGATTGTAGGCTTGCCAAATAACCCGCCATATAAGCTAGAACCCATGCGCGACTTGCGGGGTCGAGCTGTCCGAAAAGATGCAAAAGATATGGAGTCCGGTGCATGAAAGTCCCTTATCCCGTGCTCCCTTGCTCCCCTTTTTGTGCCTACTCGTTCTGTGTCTTCTTCTGTTTGTTCCATTCCTTTATTCTCCTGGCGTCCTCTGCGCCAGCGCTAGCTGCCTTCTTCCGGATATCATCTTCGTTACGGATTAGCACCGTTTCCTTTTCGTATAGATATGCTATGAATTCCTTGGTTTTAGCATCTAGGACCGGGTCGTCATTTAAACACTCTAAAAAGGTAAGGTCGTTTCCCTCTGGGATCTCGGGTAGGATACCAATTCGTCTCAGCGCCCTTTCCCTGTTATGCGTTAGGGCGTCTATGAGCGCGAGGAGATTTAGAATCGTTGGGTTTTTGTTTATGCCCCGCTCAATTTTACCAATGGTCTCATGCGAGACGCCCGACTTCTCTGCCAGTGGCTTCTGTTCCAGGTGGGCTTCTTCCCTCGCATTTTTCAGCCATTGTTTCAGCTTCAACTTCACATCCTTAATCCGGAAGCACCTCCATCGTAAGAAGTATTTTTGCCCGATATGAAGTAGAAAAAAGTCAACCGCGTCAACCCTCCGTGTGGATATGATATAGCGAATAGTCGCCCATAGCTACCCTGTGCTGCTGTTATGGTATCCAGATTTATTTACTCAAGGGGGTTGACAGGAGTAGACAGACGTATTATATTACGGTCAAGAAGTTGACGAAACGCAAAGGTGTCAAAGGCTGGGAGGCAGAATATGTACTACGTGAAACCAATTGAAGGAGCGCTTGAGGCCATCAGGGACAAATCGAATATGAGTCAGGTTGAACTGGCAGAGCGGGCTGGCATCACCAAGAGCTGCATCTGCCATATCGAGAAAGGCCGGAGGGGGGCCACCCGCAAGACAGCCCAGAAGATCGCGGATGCTTTAGGCGTTCCGTTGCAGTCCCTTTTTTTGCAGATAGAAACGCAAAAGAATACGGACAGTGTGCGTGAAAAAGGACGTGCCGCATGACTCAATTCTTTAGTCCCCTAGATTCCGCAACCGAAGCAGCTCTCCGAGCCAGCATTGAACGCTTCGGAGTCCTCATGCCAATAATCCAGGACCAGCACGGAAATATTCTTGACGGTAACCATCGCATGAGGCTTGCGGAACAACTCGGTGCGCGATACAGAGTCGATGTCGTAGTGGTGGAATCCGCCGATGAGGCTGAAGAGGTAGCGCGTACCTTGAACGAGGACCGAAGGCAGATTATGCCCGCCGATCTTCGCCGCAAAGTAGTGGCCGAACTCAGGGAACAGGGGCATAGCTACCGGGCAATAGGGGGCGCACTAGGAGTACACGATACAACCGCACTTCGTGATATGCAGAAAACAACTGCTGCGGGTGCAGCAGTTGAAGAACCCGAACACATCACTGGACTAGACGGCAAGGTTCGCCCCGCCCGCCGCGAGACCAAGCCCGAATCCCCCGAGACTAAACCAACGCCAATAACCAGCAAACGGAACGAGGTCTGGTACGGCAAGCGATACGCGACCATGGCTATTGAGCAACTACGCCTCATAGAGCCGAACGATCCAAATGCAATCGAGGCGCTTTTATCCGTAAAGGATTGGATAGATGAACGCATTGAGGAATTTGGAGGTATTGCCAATGAAGCCAGAACTTAGGCAGACACGCGACTATGACATCTTTGAGCTACACGCCCTCAACCGCAGCGTCATTAAGACCGACGACCTAGAGTTGTCTATGCTCAGCTTCGGGTTCATACCGGGGCAAGCGATTCACGCTCGCAAAAATGGGAAGCCCGGGAAGCTCACAATTATTGATGGACACCGAAGATTCCTCGCCGCGCAAAGGGCAGGTGTCCCGGTTTGGTACATCGTCTCAAATGACAAAGCCGCCCCCGTCGATGTCGAGGGCGCCAAGAAGCTATGGGGCACGAAGGGTCATCTTGAGGCTTACGTCAAGGAGGGTAGAGACGATTACATAGTAGTTCGTGATTATCACGAACGGACGGGGATACCGCTCTCGACATGTATTTCCCTTCTCGGTGGACATACCGCAGGAAACAACTTCGGCAAGAAGTTCCGGGATGGGAAATATAAAGTCGGAGCCCGCACCATAGCCGCCAAGATAGAAGCAATCATGGTCGAACTCAAAAATCTCAGGGTCGAGTTCTGCTGCCACCAGAATTTTGTTAAAGCATTGGCGCGGGTTCTGCACGTCAAATCTTTCGATCCCGACTTATTCCTTTCTCGCGTTAAACAGAACCGAGGCATGATGCTTAGGCAACCCTCGGTGTCCGCTTATCTAGACATGATTGAGGATGTCTATAACTACAGGACAAACAAGGAAAACAGGTTGCCGCTCGCATGGTTGGCTTCTGAGGCAGCAAGCGATAGAAATCCCTGCGGCAAAGGTCAGGTGTCATGACTCCACTTACTCGCCACAACTGCGAACAGTATGGCTTCCGTTGGCCTGAACTACTACGCCTCCACAGACTGGGACGCATAAGGGGCGCACAGGCCGTACCTGGGGTGGCTGGTTCTAAGGTGAGGTTCATCCTTGAGGACGTTATTGAAGACCTCTACTCCACGCCCCTATCGGTGAGAGCTAGGAGGACAGCCTGATGCCACACAAATGGTGCATCGTATGGGTCCGCTCCGGTCTACCCATCAAGGTCATTACCTTTCCCGACCATCCCGATGCTCTGGCATGGCTACGCAAAAAGAGGGCCAAGAAGGTGGCTGACATTATGGGTTGCTATGCGGTGGATACTGAAGGGCCGCTGGACAAATATTTTGTGAAGATGGTGAGTGTGGGATGACCACGATGAAGGATATGCCCTTCGACTTGGATAAGCTGGCAGAGGAATACAGGTTCAAGCCCCCCATCCTTCGCTTCCCGCCCCCCGATTTCCCGACACTTCAAGAGCAGATTGAGAGGAGCAAAAAGGCAAAGAGTTGGTCGTCAAATCTCTTCACTTATACCGGGGGTTTCTACCCTTCCATTGCTTCCTATAAATACACCGGGCATTTGTTGGTTGACGACACAGAGCCAGAACCCCCCAAGCCCAAACCCGAAACGATAGAGGAAACCGAGGGTTCGATCATCGGCTATCGCGCCTGGGCCGTGAGGCCGGATGGCAGACTGAGAAGCATCGCCCACGACACGATATGGGCGAGCAGCGTTGTCCAATCTCTCGATGAGGATGGAGAGTCCGTCAAGCCCTCCATCAACAACGATTACGGCATCTACGCCATGAACTCGTTTATCGATGCCCTCCTTCAACTGGGGGGCGAGATGTACGGTTCTTGGATTACGTCCAACTTCTACGCCCTGGGTCAAGTCGAGATGTGGGGGCGCACGGTCAAATGCACCAAAGGCTACCGCGCCGAGAACGCAAGCATCTACTCCTTCTACAAGCCCCTCTTCGGAACGGATAGCTCCGACGAGCTGATTGAGTTGGTTTCGGCCATGTACCCGGCGGTCGAATGGATAGATTTGGAGGCGAAGCTGACATGAACATCGGTGAATACGAAGGCACCCTAGAAGTCATACCCATAACCGTTCCCGACACCGTACCCGAACTTGCACCAGCAGAAGAACCGGAGAAGGTGCCCGCCCAATGAAACCTATCGAACCAGATTTCTGGCGTGGCCGAGGCCGCTACTCCAAGAAGGCCATCAAGCAATCAGCCGTTGACCATTCACCGATAGTGGACCGGGAGAAGGTGGAGGAAGTTTCTGAGTCACGGTCAGAGGCTTCCTCTTCCGCAACTCAAGGGGGTAAGTGAGATGGGATATTACAACGTTTCTCCACCAGAACCACCTTACAAATGTGTCCAATGTACCGACTACTTCTTTGAACTAGACGATGACGGCCTCTGCAAAGACTGTGCGGCCATCTGCACTAACTGTGGCGCAAAGCTCGAAGATGCCGGTCGAACCTGTGACTGCTGCGGGCATGAATTCTGCCCCGATTGCATCGACAAGCCCGAGACTTACTGCTCTAAATGCGCCGATGAGGCTGACGATGATGCCCGCCTGGGTGTGATGCTGCATGTAGCCGCCCGCGATTCCTTCCGACTGAGTGGCCTAGAAGAAACGACTGATTCCAGCGGCAAGCGATTCTATCACTGTGAATACCGCAAGGATGGAAAGTGGGTCTTTGGTTCCGGCAAGACGGTTGATGCAGCCCTTCAAGATGCCCTTGCACTTATGAGGGCTGAGGAGCGGAAGGCTGCGAGGGCTGAGATAGAGCAGCTAAAGGCGGATATAGCCAAGGGGGAGGCGGCGTGATGGGAGGATTTGTGATGGACGATAACCTGCCTGTGATAATCGAGGACGTTCCCGCGATAGTCGGGGACAACCTCATCGCTATGGCTGATGCTGCGGAGAAGCGTATCAGCGCGGTAAAGCGCATCAAGGCTGCGGCCCTGGCCGTGACCAACCCGAAGGACTGGACAGACCTCGGGGGCAAGCCCTATCTAGAAGTGTCGGGTTCCCAGAAGGTCGGAAGGCTTTTCGGCATCTCCTGGCAACTGGACAAGCCCGAGCGCGTGAACGACGACGACGGCTATTACAGCTACACCGTTAAGGGTTATTTCAGCCTGGGGACCGCGACCATTGAGGCCATAGGTGCGAGAAGTGCCCGCGATCCCTTCTACTCCAAGTCGAAGGACACCATCCGACCCATTTCGGAAATCGACTACAACGACGTGATGAAGGGCGCGATCACCAACTGCATCGGCCTCGGCGTGACTAGCCTGCTGGGTATCCGCAACCTCACTTGGGAGGAAGTCCGTGCTTCTGTCGGGGATGCAGCGGGGCGGGACAAGAAGGTCACATACACTCAGTCCGAGGGCAAGACCGAAGACCAGCGCGGCAAGATATGGGAGATGCTACTTGAGGTCAACGACGGCGACATAGACAGGGCCGCCGCAAAGCTCCAAGAGATAACCACCTGGACGAACGACGAGAACGAAGTGGTGGCGGGCAAGACCGACGTATCCAAGCTCACCGCCCGACAAGTCCCGGTCATCTACGGCAAGGTGAAGACCGCATACGACACATGGGCCGAGGCCATGAAGGGTGATGCGGCATGAACCTACCCGACCTCGCCAAAGCCGTCATCGAGGCCAGCCAGTCCCGCATCTCCAAGGGCCAACCCCAGGCCCTTAACCGCGTGTCCTCCGCTGGCGATCCCTGTGAACGCTCACTGGTCTTCGCCCGCACCCGCTGGGAAGACCGCCCGCCGACCGAACCGGGACTCAAGCTCATCTTCGACGGCGGAAACATGATAGAGGACTTCGCCATCGACCAGCTCCGCCAAGCCGGGCTGCATCCCGAGAAGCAGAACTCCTACTTCACTTGGCGTGAACTCGAACTGACCGGACACATCGACGTATTTGTCAGGCCGAACGGCAAAGGGGAATCCTACCCGGTGGAGATAAAGAGCATGGCATCATGGATATGGGACTCCGTATCCTCGATGGAAGATATGCTGGGATCGTCGAAGCCCTGGATTCTCAAGTACCCGGCCCAGCTCCTTCTCTACATGCTCATGTCGAAGAAGCAGTACGGAGCCTTTTTCCTCGTCAACAAGCAGAACTTCCGGCCCAAGTGCATCTGGGTAGACCTCTACGACTGGATGGACTACTCGGAAGAACTCTGCGCCAAGCTAGAGCGCGTGAACGCCCACATCAAGGAAGGTACTCTACCCGAGCAGATAAACGATGCGGAGGCTTGCCAGTATTGCGACTGGCTGCATATCTGCCTGCCCGAGATACGGAACACGCCCCTTGAGTTTTCCGACGACCCTCGACTGGTCGCAGACCTCGACCGCTTCATGGAGCTGAAACCCTACAAGTCCGAATACGAGAAGTTGGATAAGAAGCTCAAGCCCCGACTTGAAGGGGTGGAGAAGGCCGTTATCGGCGACTACCTGATAACCGGGAAATGGCATGCTGGCAAAGCGGCCCAGCCCGAGGGACAACCCTACTGGATGAAGAAGATCGTGAGCCTCGCGGAAGCGGAGGCAACGGAATGACCACAAACGGCCCCCAGCTAAATGGTGTACCCCTGCACCATTATCCCCCCAAAATGCCCAAGCCTGGGGGCCACTCTTTTCGAGGAGGTTGGGATGAGCGAGGAACTTGAGAACGCTCGTGCGGCGAATAATCTGCTTCGGTGCAGCCTCGAATTGACGACAAGGCAGCGAGACGAACGCATAGCCGAATTGACTGAGGCAATTAAAGACCATCTGTTTTGCAACGTCCTTACTGGCGAGCACGGAGGGGAACCGCTTCAAACGCTTGCTTGTCGGAAGTGTTCCCATCTAGCTCTATGCCAAGCCCTTGAAGGAGGCCCCCAATGACCCTCGATGAACTGATGCAATCCCAACCCACCTACTGGATAGCGATGGCAAAGCAGAGGGTGAGTCTATCTCTGTGCCATACCTTCAATGCTGACGCGGCAATAGGCATTGAGGATGAAGATGCCTACCGATTGAGGCTTACACAGATAGGGACGGGATTGGCGGAGGCCGTTGAGCTACTTCAAGAGGCGGAGAGATTGATGGTGAAGGAGGGGGTGGCGTGATATCCATATTCCTCCTCGTCACCCTTATCGGCCTTCTCTGCTTCACCTACGGGTATCTCTGTGGCGACCATGCGCGGTTGGAGGCGGATGCTAGAGCGATGGTGAGGATGGCGAGAGAGGCGGCTAGGGAGAGGCTTACGTGATTTACTGCTCCACCACTGAGCGACAACTGATAGGGATACTGAAAGGGCATAGAGAGGCTATATCTGCCCCTGAGTTGGCAGCACTACTCAAGTCTAGCGATAGGGCTGTCAGGGCCATGATAAGCCACATGAGGATAGACCATAAGTGTCCTATATGCAGTACATCAACGGCTGGATTTTGGTTCCCTCGGTGCAGAGAAGATGCAGAACACACCCTCCGCCAGCTATACAGCCGCAGGAACGAGATAGACCTGGTTATAGGGGGGATATTGGAGGGGTTGGATTGTGAATTCGGTTCCCCTCAACTATTCAGAATCGAGGATTTGAGAGAGGCAAGTTAGGACTCCAAGGGGCAAGGGAGGGATAGATGGCGAGAGAACGAAGGATGATCGCTCGGTCAGCCTTTACGTCGAAGAAACTGAAGCGTTGTTGCGATAATGAATTTCTCTTGTTCATTCACCTAGTCCTCGAAGCAGACGATGAGGGGCGCGGAGAGGGCGAACCTGATTCTCTCCACATGACAGCCCGCAATAGGAAGTGGTCAGAAGAGAAGATCGAGAAGATGATGGAACACCTTACCGCTATAGGTTTGGTGTGCTGGTACACCAATAATGGTTCGCAGTTCTACGAGGTAGTAGATTTTTTAGAATATCAGCAAGGGAGTTGGCACGGTAAGGTAGCCAAACCCTCAAAAATCCCTTCGCCAAGCGATAAAGAGTCGGTAACACACCAACTATGGTTGACCGCTACACCAGTTACGGTAGAGGGGTATGTCCCTAAGAGAAGAGAAGTAAGAGAAGAGAAGGGAAGGGAAGCGCCCCTATCCATATCGGAAGATACCCCCGAACCCATCCGAACATGGGCCGAGTGCCTTTACCGCATATCAGGATTTCATATCTCCGTAGAAAACACCATCGGATACCTCACCGAGAAGCAATCAAAATACCCAGCCCGCATCATCAGCTCTGCCCTAGAATCATTCATCGATAAAAAGCTCTATGGAGAAAAGCTGACTAGCTCGCCCCTGGGGCAACTCACGACATACATCAAAAAAGAGTGCGATTGGGCCAAGGGACGCGGTGAGAACATTCATATGCCTAAGCCCATAACCACGTTACCCGATGATGGAGAACCCACAACCGATCCCATAGAGGCCGCGAAGATCGTGCGGGACATGAGGGACAAATATTTTTCCAAGGAGGAAACATGACCCCAAACGATGCAGCCACCATCGCCATCGCCATGGTTGAATCCTGCCCCAATAGATGGCATCCCGAGATGAAAAGCAAGTATCAGCGATACGGCACCAAGGGGGATTACGCATATCAAACCATGGCACCGGTAGAGAACCGGCAGTTGAAGTCAAACGGCAAACTGGATTGCTCCACCTGCACGATAGCCAGTCTGGGATATGGGGTTTGTAGGGAAAGGAGAACCGCATGATTAGCATCGACAATGCTAAGAGGCTACAAGACTTGGGGTTGGAGCATGAATGGGCGGAGGGTGATACTTGTTTCAGTCTCGAAGCTGAGAAGCACAACGTTCCCTCCCACTTAAATCCTTACTCTGTTGTGTATCCAAAGCAAACAAACGATTCTTGCGTATGGCTCCCCACACTCTCCCAGCTCCTTTCCGAGATCGGCAAGCGAGGCTCTTGGTGCCTTTACACCGCAGGAGACAGATTCGCTGTCAACTCCGAGCGAAGAAACGACAGCCCTATTGGGTTTGTTCACAACGAAACACCAGCCGAGACTATGGAAGACGCAGCCGCCCTTGCCTTAATAGCTATTTTGGAGGAGCAACAATGAAAGAAAGTTGTGCCTTGGCCGTCAGACGCATATTCATCGAAAAGACTGGGCGCGACTGCTGGGAGGATTGTAAAGGTGGGGGTTGCATATTCAGCGCATATGAGGCGGTGGCAATCATCACAAGTAAAGATGAACCAGAGGCCAACCAATGACCACCACCAAGGGGATGACGGAGAGGGAACTTTTGGAGAACGTCATCGAGCTTGCCCATTTACTGGGTTGGAAGGTGGCGCATTTCAGACCGGCTAAGACCGAGAAGGGGTGGAGAACGCCCTGCCAAGCTGATGCCAAAGGGTTCCCCGATCTGACGCTCATCAAAGGAAAGCGAACCATCTTTGCAGAGCTGAAATCCGACAAGGGTGTTCTGACGTTCGAACAAGACAGGTGGATAAAGGCACTTAAACAGGGAAAGCCCAGGCGCGAGGTTTACATTTGGAAGCCTGCTGACTGGCTCTCCGGTGAGATCGAACGAGTATTGAGAGGTGAATCATGACTTGCGAGATGCAAAAACAGGGGCTATGTCTGGTAGGTGAAGGATCATCGATGATGGATGACAAATGCCCCACCTGCCCCTTCCACCTTCAAACCGCCCGCATAGCCGAACTTGAGAGGGCGCTTAAAGCCGTGAGGCCAGTAGTCGAACGGTGGGAATCACAAACCCTACCCGAGATAGACCAAGCCCTCCCCCAGAAGGGGGGAGAGTGATGGGCCTTTATCACATCGAGTTAAAGTGCAAAAACTGTGGCGAAGTGGGCAGCTTTAACATCCCCCAAGGCAGAGCCGTTAAGGATTACACAAAGGATTGGGAGTGTATGACCTGCCGTGTTCCCTACCATCAAGAAGATATGCTCCGCGCCCAACTCCTCACCGCCACCAAGCGGGCTGAGGATGCGGAAACAGCTAATCAGATCGTCGCGGAGAATCTAGCAAAGACCGTTGCTGAATGCAACGCGCTCAGAGCGGAATTTCAACAGGTGCCAGACGATATTAAAACCGCACACCAAGAGCTGATGTGGCTGCGTGACCAATGCGCCTCGTTGAAGGAGCAGAGAGAAGCAGCCGAGGCCAAAAATGAGAGGTTGATGGGGCTGGTGCGGAAGATTGAATGGTTGCCCCAGATCGGCGCACCGCCAGTTTGCCCGGCGTGCGAATGGGAACAGACCCTGGGCCACGCGCCAGACTGCGAACTAGCTAAGGCATTGGAGGGATAGGGGATGACGGGCGCGGATATGTTCTGGGCTATCATCAGTTCCATTTTAATAGTTGTAGTAGTCGTATGGCTAATGGGAAGAGCCTAACCATGACCCACAAAGGTGAGGATGATGGGTGAGACTCTTTGCACCTGTCAGCTCTCCCCGGTGCCGCTCGATCGCATCGAGCACCAGGTGCTTCTCGCCGTGCGCGAGATGAGGATGAGGCGCAAGCCGGGACAGATCGGAAAGGTGGTGATGGCGATAGATCGTGATGACGTATGGCACATCGACATCAAACTCGGAAAGACCATAGGGGAAGAAAACAGCCAAATTACACGCCATAGGTGCAAAAAGCCGTCAAAAACTACGTCATAGTAGAATCGCATGTCGATGTAAATATCCAGCATTTGGAAAACTGAATAGGCGAAGCCGAAAGACCGTTAAACAGAGGGCACCACCCGGTTCACCGGGGCAGGTGCCTTTTTTGTGAGGTGATTTGAATGAAACCGAACTTAAAGCGCGAATGGCTGGGAGTGCTGATACTGATACTGCTGATAGCCGCCTTTATCTTCTTTATCGTGACCTGTAAGGCGGCTAAGGCCTCAGAACCCGCTTACGATACTCCACCCGACCCCGCCATATCCTGCGTTGACTGGTCCTTTGAGGGCCCATACTACCGCCTCAGTCCCGAGGACCAGGCTTACTGGCGGGCAGGCCACGCAATCTATTTCAACATCGTGGACGGCAGGCACTTCCCCGTTGACTGGGCGGCTATGGGGCAGGATGAGCTGTTCTATTCCATGGTCGTTTATCACGCGGAGAGGATGCAAAACTACCTTGAATACTGGGCGGTTGCTGGCGGATTCCCTTGGCCCCCGCCTGATGCCGGACTCATCATCACCCTTGCCGCGCTCCGCTGGGATAAAGACCCGCGCCTGGCCCCCGCCGCCGGCATCAATGAGAACTTCCAATGCTTCGGCTACACCGGGAATGACCCCTACGGTATGAAGTGGTTTGGTGCTGACTTCAAAGAGGCTACCGAGGCTTTCTTTCGCAACCTCGCCACCAACCCGGCTTATGCGGGATGCGGTTCTGAACCCTCGCTGATTGACCGTGTTTATAACCCATGGTCGAACCGGGGCCAATACTGGGAGAACTTTGAAAACGTGTTTTGGGCGGTGAGGTAATGACCTGCCACCGCTCCTTCTCCATCAGATACCTGCTGGATAACGTCCTCATATACAGGAGATGTCGGTATAAGAGGGCGTGGTTCTGTAGATTCTGCTGGATGAAAGCGAAGTGTCCGAGTTGGAAATGGGAGGTTTGAAATGGCAAAACTTGAGATTCGTTCACGAGAAGGCGAATGGGGAACGGACATTATCATCGACGGTGTACCTGAAAAGTTCTGCTACAAGTACACCCTTGAACATACATATGACTCGCTGCCGAAGATCACGCTGGAATCCCACCTGACGAATGTTGACCTTGTGGATATCAGCCTCGATGACGTTATCGTTACCCGCGTTGTCACCTGCCCAGCCTGCCAGAAGGAATGGGAAGCGGAGAAGGGGGCTGAGTGATGGAAGAGCACTATCACTGTCCAGGCTGCGGTATCTCCACGGAGGGTTATGGCTGGACAGTATGTGATGTCCCCCATTACTGCCCGAATTGCGCATTGAGCGAAAAGCTAACATCCGACATTCTTCGGGCGGAAACTCGCGCAGAGGCTGTCCGCGCTGCGGCGGATTTGATTGCGTTGGTTAGAAGGTCGGACTACCAATGAAAACCTACACCCCCGGCGATGAAGTGATAATCCCCGAAAGGCGCAGCATCCGACTATACCTCCGTGATTGCCACGGCAAAATAGGGACGGTCAAGAGGGCTGTTATCCTTGCGGGATTTCCCATTGTCTATTACGTCGAGATGGATGACAGGGAATTTGAGGTTTTTCCGGGGGAACTGCAACTAAAACCAGGGCCGAAGAAGGAAAGGAGCGAGTGAATGACTTGCTGCATCGGATATAAGTGCGACGAGGGCATTATGCTGGCTACGGATTCAGCGGGTGTGGCTGGCTACCGGACAAGGGCGAGGTCGGATAAAGGGCCATTCCGCCGAACGGAGGGAGAGTCCGAATACCTCTTTGCCTGTGCTGGCTCCTTCCGTTTTCATCAGCTCGTTCAATACAAACTCAGCCTTCCGAAATACCGCCCGGGTGATGATGTATTCGAGTACATGGTGAACGATTGGATTGAGGCACTTCGACAATGTCTAAAAGCCAACGGAGCGGCCCATATCGAAAACAGCATCGAGGAAACGGCGGGCCTTTTACTGGTCGGCTTTCAGCAACGCCTTTTCACGATCTTCGGAGACTTCCAGGTTGCCGAATATGACGACCCCTATACTGCTATCGGCTGCGGCGAAGAATGGGCGATGGGTGCGCTCTATACCTTGGAATACAAAGCCGAAGACTGGCGGGCATCTGGCATAGTCCTCAAGGCGATGCAGGCCGCAAATCATTTCAGCGGCGGTGTTTGCCCGCCCTATCATTTTCTTTCCAATTTCGGGGATTCGAGGGAATTCACTGTCGATGACCGAGGTGTCAGCCATGCCACCTAGACGAACGACCTGTCCATTCTGCGCCCATTCCTTTGAGCCTAATCGGATAGACATACTGCCCCCTCAAGAATTCCTTCTGGGCTATGAGGTCATGTGGCTGAAGCCCTTCGGGTCTAACCGCCGGGATGCCTATGACCGCTCCGACGGAGGCGAGTTTCTGTCCAGGCGGCACAGGATCAAGGAGCTGGTGAGAAACGAGAAGGCACTTGACGACCTAATCGTCTTTCAGTACGACCTCGAAAGCATAGGGCGGTCTCTCTGCGAGGGCAAGGAATGGCGGGAGATAAAGCATGACTACTGATACCAAGGAATTCTGCATGTCCAACAAGGCCCGCCTAAAGTCTAAAGTAAGGCGGGGAAGGCACCTCGGGAAGTGCGGGGGTTGTATGCGCGGCTCTGCCTGCCAGCAAAAGTACTGGAAGGACGGCGTTTGCCCTTATCGGGTAGAGTTCACTGAGTACTGCGCCTGGGGGAAGAAAGTTGCCTATTGACATAAACCCTCAAGTAAGTATAATCCATGCTCGTATTGTGGAGACTGTGGCCCTTCTTCCCGAGGGGTCTTTCCTTTTACCCAGATATTCCCTCCCGCCTCTCGCACAAAACAGGGCGGTTGACAGATGCCTTAAGCCCGCAACTAGTCACTGGCGAGGGGTGGGGGGTCAACCTTATGGACGTTCAACCGATACCCAAGCCAGTCATTTACAGAGACCATCAATCTATCGAAGCCTATAAATCCGCTTTCCCTTATTGCCAGATATGCGGTGAACCCTGCGGCAACCACGATCCCCATCACATCAAGAGCCGGGGATCTGGCGGGGGCGACGAATGGGAGAACATGGTTAGGCTATGCGTTCGTGACCATGCCCGCGCTCATCATGGAAGAATCCTCCGCGAAGAACTGAGGCGCATCAAGGAGAGGCCATGTGCGAACTCTGCGATCTAATTCCACTCGACATATACGACCTCGATGTAGACGATGCTCTGGCTGACCATGGGGAATTAGTGATGAACACAACGCATGATGATTACCCGAGCATAACATGGATGCTTCAAACATATGGTGTGCGCAAGACGCGCCGAGAGTTCAAGAGATTCCGCCGCGATAGCCAGCGGGCGGATAACAGCAGATGAGCGCCTGCCGCTCGTACAACTGGGATATCGGGACAACCGGCGAAGTCACGCTAGACCCCAACAGGTTTTTTGAATGGACGGTGCCGGCCAACCCGGTCTTGGTTGATGCAGGCATAGCTAAACAGATATTGGAGCTATGGCGTGCGGGTATATGGACGCACTCTTGTTGTTGCGGACACGGGAGGCAGAATCCATCAGTTGTTATAGCTGAGGAATCAGATGCGGAAGCGGCTAAGGTTCTGCTCGCCTCAAGTGATCCGGGCCGTCGATGGGGCGTTATGCAGTGGAGGTTGGTGACAGTATGAACTACCTCAAGGCCATCGTTTGTTTGTTGATAATCCGCCTACTTCTCTGGTTCTTCACCGAGGAAGAGATAGTTGGAATCATGGGACAGTTCTTCGAGTTGGATGAGGACAAGGGGTTGCTGGTGTTCAGTGACAAGGATGGCAACGTGCAGTATGCGGAGATTCTGAATACGAAGGAACTGCTCAGTGAGTGACCCTATCCAGTTCGTAGCCTCCTTCCCCCAGACTCAAGGTGCTATCAAGTTCGATGGTAATGGAGGATGCAGGATACAGCTGGACGCACCAGATACAGAGACCTATCAGATCGCCAGGTGCATACCACTCAGGAGCAAGCTGCTCAAGGTAACGATCGAAGCCCTAGACTCTGAGCCTGAGACGTTCATGCCATGAGTCCGACTAAGCCACTGAGGCCATGTTCTCAGCCAGGCTGTCCCGAACTCGTAGTCAATGGTGCGTACTGCGATGAGCATAAGCAGCAACGAGAGAGGGCAAGAGGGACGAGGCAGGAGCGTGGCTACACGGAACGATGGCTGAAGATACGAGCGATGAAGCTCAAGCGTGACCCACTATGCGAGGACTGTCTGACTGAGGACAGAGTAGAGGCAGCAACCCAGGTTCACCATATCGATGGTGACAACAGGAACAACAAGCCTGATAACCTACGCTCGATTTGCACTTACCACCACAATCAATACCGAGGAAGCATAAAGAGAAGTGCATAAGTGCTGGTAGGGGCGGGTTTGAATCATGGGGAGACGACGAACCCGAACCGGGCATAGAGTGAGCTTTTTAGATGGCAGATCAACATTGGGGGGTATGCGCGGGGTCAAAAAGAATCCTCCATAGCCCTTGACCTGCACAAACAGATTGGAGCCGCAAATCAAAGTAGCCCTGGTCGATACGGCATCCGGCTTGAATCTGAGCAGCAGTAACCCCGGCCTCACTTTCGTTCAGCGCAAACTCAACGCCGACATCTATCGGTGGGACGAACTCCTGGAGGGCGAGTATGAACTGGTCGCTTTTAATATCTTTTACTCGTTCAACGTCCTCAACGTGGTTCCATTCCTCCGAAACAACGGTATCGAACCGCTAAATGGAAAGCGCAAGGGCGGGCCTCGCGTCATCGCCGGAGGTCAGGGTATTAGCAACTCGGCTGGGATACTGGATGAGATCGTTGATTGGGTATTCAGGGGCGAACTGGACGGCGACTATCTGGACGAGCGTGGGTGGTGCAGGGCGAGCAAGCTAACGTCTACGCCGATCAACGGACAATACACATCTGTTATCGAAACGACTCGGGGATGCAAATACCGTTGCGGCTTTTGCGAATACGGCCATGTCCAGGGCGGACCCTACCGCGAGAGACCCTTAGGGGAAGTCAAGGAGCAGATAAACCAACTCCGCTTGAGGGGATCTAACCGAGCCAACTTCTTCTCGGCGAACCTCGCGGGGTATGGGGACGTTCGTAAACTTATCGACTATTGCGAGAGTGTTGGATTCTGGATCACCAATAACGAGTTTTGCCTGAGGGATTTTGACAGACTCGGCGGCTGGCTCCCGCAGGCGGTCAGGTTCGGGCTTGAGTCTTTTCATGAAGATACGAGGAGGCGCATCGGCAAGTCCATCTCGGACCAATGGTTTGAGGACTTCATGCTAGGGCTCATGTCCGGCTCGCGCTCCATTCGTATTTATCTGATCTACGGCCTGCCGGGAGACGACTATGGGCGATGGTTCGATTGGGTCAGAAGACTTGGCGAGATGCGCCGACAGGCGGGCAAGAATATCCTTTTGAACTTTGCGGTCTCCACCTTCGAACCTCGCAGGGGAACACCGCTAGAGGGCGACTCGACGATTGACTTCGACGAGCGCAACGAGTTCTTGAAAGAATGGGCGGCTGTTCTCTACGAGCAGGGGTTCATCGGGAAAAACCCCGCCGCCCCCGGTTTTAACATCCGCGAAGTAACGCGGGGTCAAGTGGGGGCGGGAGAGTATCGCCACCGGGTCTGCATGGAGATTATCCAGGGTGGCCCCGAACTCACCGACAAGCTTATTTACGCGATACCGAGAGGCATCAATTGGAGCCTTTCAAAACGGGAAGCGGCCAAGTTTCTGGAAGGCAAATTCAGACGCAAGGATGTTGAGCCCGGATTTCTGAGAACTCAAGGAAAGACCCCGCAACTATTCAGCACAGAACGCATGAGGTAGGCAAATGCCAGCAGTAAAAAAGCCAACAGCCCTCCATGTAATCGAGGGAACATACCGGGCAGATAGGCACGAACACGACGAACCCAAGCCCCGCCCGCTCATGCCCGCATGTCCTGTTGGACTGAAGGGCGAAGCGGCTAAGTGCTGGAAGCGTCTCGCCCCGATCTGTTATCGCATGGGTACTCTCACCGAAGCAGATGGTGAGGCTTTTACCGCCCTCTGTATCTCTTGGGCTGACATGATTCACAACTATCGCATCGTCGAGGACTGGAAGAAACGCTCCCGCGCCAAGTCAAAAGAGAATGGGTCCATGTATCTTGGTGCGGTTGCCAAGACGCAGACCGGCTATTTGCAGCAGATACCAGAGGTCGCCATGATGCGCCAGGCCATGAAGGAGTTCCGTTCCTGGTGCGGACAGTTCGGCCTCACGCCGTCAGCTCGCACGGGCATAATCGTAGGCGGCGATGACTCAGAAGACGACATGGAGAATCTTCTGAGCGGCAGGTAGCCATGTATATACCCGAAGCTGCCGACAAGCATCTCAGGTTCATGGGCAACCTCAGACTCACCGAAGGACGATGGGCCGGCCACCGCTTAGAACTCATGCCCTGGCAGACCGAACACCTTTCGAGGATATTCGGCACTCTCAAAGACGACGGGACCCGGCAGTACCGCTGGGCCTACTGGGAGATCCCGAAGAAGAATGGAAAGTCGCCAACCGCTGCGGCCCTTGCTCTTGACCTGCTGTTTAATGACGACGAGGAAGGCGCCCAGATATACTCGGCTGCTACGGAGCGCGACCAGGCGGCTATCGTCTTCAAGATCGCGGCGCGGATGGTGCGCCAGTCTCCGGCACTTGAGAAGCGTTGCAAGATAATCGACTCGCAGAAGACCATCTGGGTTCCGAAGACCGGCTCGTCTTACAAGGCTATCTCAGCCGAGGCCCACTCGAAACACGGCTACAATACGCATGGCCTCATCTTCGACGAACTCCACGCCCTCCAAGACCGCGAGTTCTGGGAGGTCTTGACCGAGGGTTCCGGGGATGCCCGAGTGCAGCCGTTGTTCTTCGTCATCACCACGGCGGGATATGACCGCAAGACGGTCTGTTGGGAGATGCACGAGCGGGCCGAGAAGATTTTGAAGGGCGTTATCGAGGACCCGACATTCTATCCGCTGGTCTACTCTTTACCCGAAGAAGAGGACTGGGAAGATGAAGCTAACTGGGAAAAGGTCAATCCGTCTCTGGGCTATATCCTCGATATGGAGAGGATTCGGGAGCATTACCGCGAGGCCAAAGAGACCCCATCGCGCATTAACGCTTTCCGCCGCTATCGCCTCTGTCAGTGGACGCAGGCGGAGTCAAGGTTCCTAGACCTCGCAGACTGGGATGCCTCCGCCGGTCTCTTGCACGAAGAAGAACTAGCGGGTCGCATCTGTTACGGCGGACTGGACTTATCGACCAACACCGACATAACCGCTTTTGTGCTGGTCTTCCCGATGGAGGACGGAACCGTGCGGGTTCTTCCACACTTCTGGATACCGGAAGACAACATGCTAAAGCGGGTGAAGAAGGACCGCGTACCTTACGACCAGTGGGTTAAGGCCAAGTGGATGAACGCCACGCCTGGGAATGTCATCGACTACGAGTTCATCAAGGCCAAAGTATTTGAACTAGCTGGGCGGTATCGGATCAAGGAAATCGCTTATGACCCATGGCGGGCGACCGAGATATGCCAGGCTTTCCAGGCCGAAGGTTTGAAGATGGTCGAGATGCGCCAGGGTGACAAGAGCATGAACGGCCCCGTCACCGAAATGGAACGGCTGGTCCTCGAAAGGCAATTGGTCCATGGCGGCAACCCTGTTCTGAGGTGGATGGCCGACAACCTTGTTGTTGTCACTGGGGCAACTGGCCTAATGAAGCCCGACAAAGAGAAATCCACTGAGAAGATCGACGGCATGGTTGCGCTTTGCATGGGGCTGGATAGGCTCGTTCGCAACCGCAAGAAACGGAGCATATATGAGGAAAGAGGCGTTCGTACGGTTTAAGCCAGACCTATCAGATGCCATCACCCTAGCCGGACTCGGGAGTCTGACTACCGGGCTTTGGTTCATCTACTGGCCAGCGGCATTGATAGTCCTCGGAATCCTGCTCATCATGATTGGAATCATCGGAGCTAGATAATGGGAATCATCTCATCCCTATGGGAGAAGCGGGACCTCCCCTTTGACGACCCGCGCACCTGGTCACCTTTTGTCGGCTGGTGGCAGACGGCCACCGGAGTAGACGTGAACCAGGAATCGGCTATGCGGGCCACGGTAGTGTTTGCCTGCATCCGCATAATCGCTGAAACTGTCGGGTCCCTCCCGCTCCCGGTCTACGAGCGCAAGGGCGACAACAAGGTCAAGGCTTACAATCACTGGCTGTATCCGTTGCTGCACGACCTCCCCAACCCGCTTATGACCGCCATGACTTTTCGGGAGACGATGACCCACCACCTCGCGGCCTATGGGAATTGCTATGCGGAGATCCAACGCGACTCGGGCGGCAGGCCGATAGCGTTGTGGCCCATCGCGCCGAACAGGGTCACGTTCAAGATCACGCCCGAGTACAAGAGGTATTACGAGGTCAAGGTTGGGGCCGAGACCGTCACGCTCCTGGACAAGCAGGTATTTCACCTCCCTGGTTTTGGGCTGACCGGAACAACTGGTTACTCCCCCATCTATCAGGCCAGCGAAGCGATAGGGTTGGCGATGGCGGCTGAGGAATACGACGCTCGGTTCTACGGAAACGATGCCACTCCCTCTTTTGCGCTGACCCACCCCGAGACGCTTTCAGATGAAGCATACCGCAGGCTCAAGGAGAGCTTCGACAAGACCCATAAGGGACTGAAGAAAGCCCACCGTTATGAACTGCTCGAAGAGGGCATGAAGATTGAAACCATCGGCATCTCCCACGAAGCGGCCCAGTTCATCGAGACTCGCAGATTGCAAGTGGAAGAGATCGCCAGAATGTGGCGCGTCCCTCTATCCGAACTCACGACAGCTTTGGGACAGCCCGCCGCAAACGTCGAGCAGGAAGATATAAAGCTCGAAAAGCATTGTATCCGTCCTTACCTGGTGAGGTGGGAACAGGGCATAACCAAAGACCTTCTTGAAGGTCAAGACCGTCAGAGGTACTTCGCCGAACACAACGTCGAGGGACTCAGGCGCGGAGATATTCAGACCCGCTATATGGGCTATAACCTCGCTCTTGCGATGGGCTGGATGAGCCGAAACGATGTAAGGCGTATCGAGAACATGGACCCGATACCCGATGGGATGGGCGGAGACCTGTACTTAGGGCCGATGAACTACGGACCCCTGACCATGTTGGGCCAACCACAGGGGCCGGTGGCAACGAGGATGGAAGAGATGTTGCCAGAGCTTAGGCCGGTGATAGATAGGGCTGAGAGAGCGCGGTTTCAACCGGAGAGCAGGTCGCGCAAGTCTGACGCGGAAAGCCGCCTATATATCGCCCGCTCTTTTGAAGATGTATTCAAGGACTCGACCAAACGACTGGTTAAGCGCGAGACCCAAGACCTCCTGCGGGCGGCGAAGAAGCTTGATACGGCTGGTTTTGGTGCTTTCGTAAATGACTATTACCGCGATCACAGACCGATAGTGCGGCAGTTCCTTGACCCGGCTTTTACTTCGCTGGCTAAGTCCATCCAAGCCGCAGCCGCTAAAGAAGTCGGCGGGTATGTCGGCATGACCCGCGCTCTTAACGAGTGCCTTGACTATCATGTCGAGCGGGTGTCGGAGAGGCATTGTAACGCGGCCACAAGTGCGATATTCCGCCTGCTCTCAGGCGAGGGCCGGGCAGTCCAGCCCAAGAAGGGGCTCTTGGAAATGCTCGAAGACGAACTCGGCGCATGGTATGAGGACGTTCCCGAGACGATGGCAACCTGGGAAACCATCCGAACCACGGGGCTCATCAGCAAGGCTACTTACTTTTTTAACGACGTTCGCCAGATTCAGTGGATAACAACGGACAACAATCCTTATTGCCCTAGTTTGGACGAGGTGACCATTGACCTTGGCGACCGCTGCGATGGTGGGATATTCGCGGACAAGGGTGGGGAGATTGAGGGACGCTCGAATGTCCTCACCCCGGCATGGAACGTGACCACGCCCCCTCTGTTCAAAGGCTGCACTTGCATGATCGTGGGGATGAAGTAATGCCAATGCCAACTCCCGACAAAGAAACAGAAAGCCACGACGAGTTTATATCTCGCTGCATGGCAGACGAGATTATGGTTTCCGACTACGAGGACGAAGACCAGCGTTATGCGGTCTGTCAGTCCCAATGGGATAAGGAGAGAACAATGGCGATAGACATTCCCGAACTGCGGTATCTGCCCTTCCACGAACTGAGGGTGCAGCGAGAGGAAGGAAAGCCCGCGAAGATCGTCGGCTATCCCGTGGTCTTCGATTCGTGGTCTGAAGACCTCGGCGGATTCCGCGAGATTGTACGTCCCACGGTGGCGGCGGCTCTTGAAAGAGGCACCGACATTCTCAGCCTGTTCAACCACGACTCCAATTACGTACTCGGCAGACGGAGCAACGGAACGCTTACACTCTCCGCCGATGAGCGCGGTATCTATTACGAGGTCGAACCGCCTGATACACAGTGGGCGCGGGACTTGATGGTCTCCATCGAACGAGGGGACGTTAAGGGCGGCTCCTTCCAATTCCGCACTATCACGGACCGCTGGAACTCTGACTATACGGAGCGCGAACTGATAGACGCTGACATTCCCGAGCTGGGGCCGGTAACGTTCCCGGCTTATTCACAGACTGACGCATCCGTGAGGATGCTTATCCAAGAGATCGAAAACCGCAAGAATCTGCAATCCGAAGGTTCGGAGGAGGAACAGGGCGGAATGGATTCCGATGCCCCAAAACTCCAAGTAGAGATCGAGCGGCTTCGGTAATAGCCAACTAACAAAGGGGCAAACAACCGCCTTCCGGGGCGGTTTTTTCATGCCCGGAAAGGACCACTATGATAATCGAGTTGAGGCAGAAGAAAGCCAAGCTTCTTGATGAGGCTGAAGCTCTGCTCAACAAGGAAGACCGTTCTCAGGAAGACATGGACAAGGCCAAGTCCCTAACGGATGAGGCCAAGGGTGTCCAGGCAGAGATCGAGATGCGTGAGAGCATCGGCGAATCCCGCGAGGTCATCCCGCCCGTTCTTCCTCCCGAGAACGTTCGCGTTGAGGTAAAAGAGCCCGAGAAGCGTTTTGCCACCTTTGGCGAGCAGCTTCGCGCCGTCATGGACGCTTGCCGTCCCGGTGGCTTCGTAGACCCCCGGCTCATCGAGGAGCGTTCGGTATCCGGTATGAGCGAGGGCGTCCCCTCCGATGGAGGGTTCCTGGTTCAGACTGACTTCTCAACCGCCATCCTTCAGAAGGCGCATGACGTTGGGAAGCTCTGGCCCCGGTGCTTTAACATCCCGGTATCGGCAAACTCCGATGGAGTGAAGCTCCCGGCGGTCGATGAGAGCAACCGCGCAAACGGTTCCCGCTTCGGCGGAATCCAGATGTACTGGGTTGACGAGGGCGACCAGGGAACGACCAAGAAGGTCAAGTTCCGCCAGGTCGAACTGAAGCTCCACCGTCTGATGGGTCTTGCTCACATGACCAATGACCTCCTGCGCGATTCTTCCGCTGCTGAGGCTTTCCTGATGAGGGCCTTTTCCGAGGAAGTCGCTTTCGTGCTGGACGATATGGTCGTGCGCGGCACCGGCTCAGGCCAGCCCTTGGGCGTTCTGAACGCTCCCGCGCTGGTTACGGTAACGAAGGAAACGAACCAGGCTGCGAGTACCATCCTGACGGCAAACGTCATCAAGATGTATTCCCGGTGCTACGGACGCGAGAACGCGGTATGGTTCTATAACTCGGAGATCGAGCCGCAACTCTTCACTATGAGCATCGCTGTCGGCACTGGTGGCGTTCCGGTCTATATGCCCGCGAACGGTCTCTCAACCGCTCCCTATGGAACGCTCTTCGGGCGTCCCGCCATCCCGATTGAGCAGGCCACCGGCCTCACCTCTGTCGGGGATATCATGCTGCTGAACCTCGGCGAGTATCTGACCGCTACCAAGGGCGGCATCGAGACCGCTTCCTCGATCCACCTGCGGTTCGATTACGACGAGATGGCCTTCCGCATCATCTACCGCGCGGACGGTCAGCCTGCATGGAGTTCGGTACTCACTCCCTATAAGGGTTCTGCAACCATCAGCCCCTTCGTAACTCTCGGCGCACGATAAGGAGGTGTGATAAATGACTAGACTTTCTGAAACCAACGGACTCGTTTACGTCCTCAAGCCCGCTGACTACGCTGCGGGTGGGACCGGAGAATCCATCAACACTGAGAACTTCACCCATATCACATTCCTTCTTCAGTGTGCGACCTTCACGGACAACGGCGGCGCGGGTGCGGACCTGACTGTAAAGTCGGGTGCGGCTGACGCTACGCAGACCACGGCTGAGACGTTCTACTATCGGGTCGCTTCGGCGGCTCAGGCCGCGACCAATGCTGACCAGTTCGGTGCGCTGACCTCAGCCACGACCCTGGAACTTCTGAAAGCCACGTGCGACTCGAAGCTCATCGTCATCGAGGTTCCCATCGACGGTATCACCGCCGACCAGCCTTACCTGACGCTGGCTCTGAACAACCACGGCACGGCTGCAAACTGCTCCTGCGTAGCCATCTGCTCGGGCTCTCGCTACAAACCCGCTCTGACGGCGGTCGAATAACAACTCACAAGGGGGCCCCTTCGGGGGCCCTCACCTATTAGCGGAACCACCGCTTCAACGCATAGGCGTATGGATGAAAGGAACGAAACATGACCGCCACTAATGTGCAGTCAAAATGGGTTAGCGGTGAGTTGGTATTCCATGAGGCCGGAGACTACGGCACCGGGGCAAACCTGCTCACTATCGGAACCTCTACTATAACCTTCGGTTCGGCCACTCAAGACGTAGACGTTATGATCTACCTCGGCGCGGCTGACCAATACGTCAAGTTCGATGCCGGCGCAGCGACTATGACCATGAGCAAGGTCGATGTGAACCTGGGTGCAGACCTCGCCATCTCGGTTGAAGACATATCCCTTGAGGATGGTTGCTCGCTTGAGTTCGGCACCGACAAAGACATAGATATCCAGTGGGTCAATGCTTCTGGGATCCTTCAAATCTCCCCCAAGACTGACGACACCGGCTCCATCAACATCGGGGACGGCACCAAGGATATCGACTTCAAGGTCTTCCTCGGAACTTCCGGCAAATACGTGCACTACGATGTGGGCAATAGCTGTGTCACCATGTCCGCTGGAACCGCACTCGATGTTGACGACACCACGGATTCTTCGAGCATCGGCACTGGCTCCATCCACACCGAAGGCGGGCTCGGAGTCACCAAGAAGGTCTATGTCGGAACCGACCTCGTAATGGTCGCTGGCGATATCGACATGACCACGGCGGGAACCGGGACTTATGATCTGAAGCTGAAAGACTCGGTAGCGGATGCTCTCTCGATTAAGCGCGGCAATACCGACATGGTGGTATTCGACTCCAACACGCCGAAGATCACCTTCACGCCTGCGGTCGACTTCTCGGGTGCCCTCGGTATTTCGAGTACCGTAACGCTCACCAGTGCCTTGGGCATCAAGGTATCGCCCACGTTCGTACCCGATGGGACGAGGACGAACTACGGCCTCTGCATCGGCAACCGGGTAACCGAACTCGACGTAACAATGGCAGCGGATTTGAACCAGCACCTTGACCCCATCCAGATGAACCTTAATGTCATCGGGGCCAACCCCACGGGTTCTTCGACCATCAACGGCATCTACCAAAACATCACCCACGACACCACGGACATGAGCAACCTGCGGCTGAAGAACGCCGACTGGAACGTCACTATCGCCAAGGACGTTCTCGATGCCTACTGCTACCAGGGCGAGATCGACTACACCGCTGCTGGTATTACGGTGGGCGGCGAGTCTGCCGTCCTGGGTCTGGTTATGAACGCCGGGGCAGACGCGGTTACCGGGTCTCTTCGTGGAGCCATCATCTCCATGCAGGGCGCGGGTATGCCCGCCGGTGCCATCGGCCTGGAACTGAGGACTACCGCCGGCGCGGGTCTGGGCACGGGACTTGCCGAAGGTATCCGCATCTCCGGTACTCCGCTCCCCATCGTGGGAATCGCCATGGGCAACCAGACGAACAACAACGAGGGTCCGCAATACGCCTTCTTCTTCCCGACTCCCGCGGGTGCCGATATCGGCCCCTGTGTGGGAACGGTTGACGATGGCGATGGTGAAGGTTCAATCGCCATCAAGATCGGCGCGGCCACCAAGTACCTCAAGTATTGGGCCAACCCGACTGCGTAACGAAACAGGCTTCGGGGCTGTGCCTTAAACAGCCCCACCTTTAAGGAGGAACTATGGCAATAACTCTCAAGATAAAAGGCGGCAAGCTCACCGCCGAGGGCGATGACAGCTTTGTCGGCAAGCTCATTAACGGGGCCAAGAGCGTGACCATCAATACGCCACTGGGCAACCCGCAAGAGGCGAAGCCTAAGGCGGTGAAGCCCGCAAGGGCAGAGAAGAAAGAAGCGAAGTAGAAAGGAAGGACCTATGGAGCTATCGGTATTTGAGCGGCTTATTCTTTTGAATATTCTGCCGCCAGAGGGGGACTTTACCACGCTGAAGATCGTGCGCCAACTGAAGACCGACCTGTCATTCTCGGAAGAGGAACACGCCGCGCTTCAGTTCGAGCAGAACGAAGGGACGGTTAAGTGGCTGCAAGAGGCCGACATACCGAAGGAGATCGCCATAGGCGAGAAGGCCACCGACATAATCGTCGGGGTTCTGAAGGATCTGGACAAGCAGAAGAAGCTCACCGAGCAGCACTACTCTCTCTTCGAGAAGTTCATAGGAGACTGATATGGCAGCAGGCAGCATGGTTATCACGGAGACGACCCATACGAGTGTTAAAAAGATTTTCTGCGCCTGGACCGCCTCAACTGGCGATGCAGGAGACGTAACCGCAGCCACCACCAACGCTTATGACGGCGCGATCATCGGAGCAGTAACCATCCCGGGCGGTGCCGGGGATGCACCCGACCCCAACTATGACGTTTACATCTATGACTCTGACTCTGTCGACATAGCCCTTGGGTCGCTGAAAGACCGCCACACCTCGAACACCGAGGTCGTCAAAGAAGCGAACATGGCGGGGGCGGCAGGATGCCCTCTCACCATCACCGTCGAAAACGCGGGCTCAGGTAACAAGGGAACCATCATCCTCTACATCCGATGATACGAGTGAGGATCACCGAGGAGCCATACCCCATAGTGGGACTTCCCGACAAGATTGCGCGGGAACTCATAGAGCAAGGAAAGGCCGTCCTCGTATCTGAAAACGCGACCCTGGAACCACCGGAGGCCAGATGAAGATAACTATTATCACGGATGCCCTTGAAAAAAAGGGTTATCGAAAAGGACAGAGCTACACAGTGACCCCGCACCTGGCGGGGCTTTTCATTTCCAATGAATGGGCGAAGGAGTACGAGGAGAAGAAAAGGAGGCTGCGGAGTGTCGAATCCGCACCTGATGTACACGCTAAAAACAGCAGCAGCGACCTACCCGGTCTCTCTGGCTCAGGCGAAGGAACACCTAAGACTCAATAGTGTCTCATTTGCCGACGACATATCGCAGGCCCAGACCATCGCGGCTGGCGATCAGGCTATAGCAGCCAACTATACCCTAGTCGGTTCTGCTGTTGACATACTCGGATATCAGGCTGCGGCCATCCTTGACTGTGGCACCTTCGGGGCCGGGGGTACGGTTGACGTAAAACTTCAGCACTCCCACGACAATGTTACATGGGTAGACGCTTCGCAGGCTTTCACAACAGTAACAACGGCAAACGACAACGCCGCCTATGAACTCGCCTACACCGGGACTCGCCGTTACATAAGGGCCGTTGCCACGGTTGCAAATGCCACCTGTGACTTCGGGGTTCTCATAATCAAGGATATCTCCACAACTCAAGAGGATACGTTTCTCGACACCCTGATAACCGTGGCTACTTCTCACACGGAGAATTATCTTCGCCGCTCGCTCATCACGCAGACATGGTACTGCTGGCTGGACGGTTGGCCTTGTGACCCTTTTATCCTCGGGCATGGCCCCATTCAGTCGGTGACGGCCATCACCTATTACGACACTGAGGATACCGTTGCCACCTTCGCCAGCACCTACTATTTCGTCGATACCGCCAACGGCAGGATAGGGCTTAACTACGGCGATACCTGGCCCACCTCAACACTTCGTCCCATCAACGGCGTGTGCATCGAGTTTGTGGCTGGATATGGGGCGGCGGCTTCGGTTCCGACTCCGATCTATCAGGCGATGCTCTTGCTGATAGGGCATCTGTATGAGCAGAGGGAAGCCACCATAGAAGCGGCTTTGCGGAAGACCCCGATGGCTTATGAAACCCTATTGTATCCTTACCGCGATCTGAGGCTGTCGTGAGAGCGGGACAACTCGATAAATATGTCACCTTACAGATTCGGAGCATCACTCGCGGAACCTCCGGCGGCTCGGTCGAAACCTGGAACACCCTGGCAAACGTTTGGGCCTCTATCGAACCCCTAGAAGGCAGGGAACTTCTAACAGCGCAGCAGCTTACTTCCGAGCTGACGACGAGAATCAGAATCCGCTACCTCGAAGGAATCTCCACCGTTGAGCGCGTCCTGTACGGCAGGAGGGTCTTCGAGATTCTTTCAATCATCAACACGGAAACCAGCAATCGGGAGCTGATACTTAACTGCCGGGAGCTGACATGAGCATAACCGACGACCTGTATACATATTTGTTAACGGTCAGCGGGGTTACCAATCTGGTGCAGGATCGCATCTATCCTCTGGTGAGGAACCAAAAAGAGCCGCTTCCCTGCATCGTCTTTCAAGATATATCCGACCCGAGGGTCCATTCACACGATGGAGTATCGGGACTGGCTAACCCGAGGATTCAGTTCTCGTGCTGGGCGGCTAAGGCGCATGGTTGGGAAGACGCTCAGGCTGTCGCCGAGGCCCTCCGCGTGGCTCTTGACTGTTACCATTCGGGAAATATCCAGGCGACTTTCCTGGTGAATGAACTAAGCGATATGGACCCGGAGACTGGCGACTTCCGCAAACTTCAAGAGTACGAGTTCTGGTATGGCGAATAAATACGTGACCGGCATCGAGGACCTTCAGAAGAACGTATTTGACCCGGCTATTGAGAAGAAGAAGTCAGCGGCGCGAGCGGCCGTCAACCGTGGGGCCGAGGTCGTGGCCCAAGCCGCTAGGAGCAACATCCACCACGTCAGCCATGAACTTGAGAACTCGATCAAGATAACACCGAGCGCGATGGGCGATGAGAATTCTTACGTGGTCGCTGTTTCGGCCAGCACCGAGTATGGATATCTGGTCGAGTACGGCAGGGCCAAAGCCCCCGCCCATCCCTTTATGAGACCGGCGCGAGACGCTAACAGGTCGCGCATTGTGAGCTGGATTAAAGCTGCATTGAACAGTTAGGCAAACCTAAACAATTCAGCCTCCTTCGGGGGGCTTTTTTATTACCCAAATTTCGAAAGGAGAACGAACATGACCACAGCAGCGACAGCGGGTTTCGGCACCACTCTCGCTAAAGGGGCCACGGCTATCGCGGAGTTGACCTCGATTACCGGACCCGGTGTGAGTGCTGATGCCATCGACGTTACGAGCCACGGCAGCGCGAATACGTTTCGCGAGTTTCTTGCAGGCGTAAAGGACGGCGGGGAAATCTCTATCGAGGGTAACCTGGTTGTCACCGATGCGGGGCAGATGGCCCTCATCACCGACATAACCGATGGTTCCGTTGATGCCTACACCCTGACCTATCCGAACACGGACGCTTCGACCTGGACCTTCTCGGCCTTGGTTACCGCCTTCCAGATCAATGCGCCCTTCGACGACAAGCTGGGTTTCTCTGCCACGCTGAAAGTCTCCGGCAAACCCACCTTCACCGTGTAGGTGATTGACATGGGAGTACAAGGAGACCTCGTAACAAACGGTTCTTTTGAGACCTATACAGGAACAGGCGCGACTTATGACCTGACGGGCTGGGACGAGACGAGGACCAATGGGGCTGGGGCCGCAACGGTGGAGGAATACACCGCGTTAAAGCGATTCGGCGCGGCTTCTATCCACCTCCAAGGCACGGCTGCGGATTCGGTTGCCAAGGTCGTCACGTCAGCCGCGATCGCGGTTACCAAGACGCTCCATTACGTCCTGCGGTTCAACCACTACAAACTATCGGGCGGCAATAACCTAACCGTGACCATCATCCAGTACAACTCAAGCCACGCAGACCTCACCGACAACATCGTCATCACGCCTTCGGGTTCTGCGGCTTGGGGACTTTCCCAGACCGTGATACACCCGGCGGCGGAGGGCGGCAACGACTGGCATGCCAACTGCGCGGAAATCAAAATCCAAGTCCAGGTGACGGGTGCGGCTGCTTCGTGGCTGGTTGACGGCGTGATATTCGCGGCCTCTGAGGGCAACACTGCTTCCGCTTTCGGGACCAAGCTGTTCATCGGCGGCTATGAGGTGGCGGAACTCCAGACCATCTCGGGGCCATCCATGTCGGCTGATGCCATCGACGCCACCTCGCATGATTCCCCGAACGAGTTTCGGGAGTTCATCGCGGGAGTGAAAGACGGGGGCGAGATATCCATTGAAGGAAACCTCGTCGCCTCTGACGCTAACGGGCAGGTCGTCTTGGAAGGTGACGTAGCCGATGGCGGAAATGCGCTCTATCACATCATCCTTCCGAGCGCAGAGGCCGAGTGGTTGTTCAACGGTTACGCCACGGCCTGGAATAACACCGCGCCTTTCGATGACAAGCTCGGCTTCTCCGCAACCATCAAGGTAACCGGGAAGCCGGTCCTATCTGTTCCGACATTCTAAGGGGGATTTCATGAACAAGCTCGTTCCGAGCGTGGAGATCGAACTGGACGAACCGCGCAAAATCGTACTCGACTTAAACGCCATGGTCGATTTCGGCCAGGCTACGGGGCGCGACCTTCTCGACCCGACTTCGGTGGACAAGGTCGATACCGTCTACATTCGTGCGATGCTCTGGGCCTGCTTGAAGGCGGGGGGCTCCGACCTGACTCTGGAAGAGGTCGGGGCACTCGTCAATCTCGGCAACATGAAATACATCGGCGAGAAGTTGACCGAGCTTCGTATCGCTTCCATGCCCGAGTCCGATGACGAGGAAGTAAAAAACCCCGAAAGCTCGGTTGGCTAGAACTTTGGTCAATCGGGCGGTACGACCTGGGACTATCCGAGGATGATTTCTGGCACCTCACCTTCCGTATGCTCGATGCGCTTCTCAAGCGTCTCGAAGAGGATAGGATGCGCCCCGAACGCCGCGCCGCTTTCCTTGCCGCCAACCAAGCTAACCTGACTCCCGGTGCGGCAAAGCAACACGGGCGGGCGTTTAAGCCGGATGACTTCCTTCCCAAGAAAGTCCCCAAGAATAAACGACCCCAGACAACGAAGGAGCAACTTCAGGCTATGCGGATTGCTAACACGTTCTTCGGTGGAGAGGAAACATAATGGCGGGCGGGGGAGATGTAGTCGTCCATATAGGGGCGATGTTCGACGGTCTCAAGAACGACCTCAATAAGGCTACGTCTGAGTTTCGGACATTCGGAAACAAGCTCGACAGCATGTCGGCTGACCTCCATAAGAACGTATCGGGCAAACTCAAAGGGATGCTCGCAGGGGCCATATCTCTTGCGGCCCTTGAGCAGGTCGGCAGGGCCTTCTATGACCTCGCGAAGCAGACCGCCGATTATGGGGAGTCCATAAACCTCGTTTCCCAGAAGACGGGTATGGCCGCTGAGGATCTTCAAAAGCTCGCCTTTGCCGCCGGCGAAGACCAAGTATCCCTCGAACAACTGAACAAGGGCCTCGGGTTCCTCAACAAGAACATGGACTCCGCCGCTCGTGGGGCGGGAACAGCCAGAGATGCTTTCGCCCGCATTGGCGTAGCCGTGACTGACGCAGCAGGCGCGATGCGGCCCATCAATGACGTACTCATGGACACCGCCGACTGGTTTGCCAAGGAGACCGATGCCACCGCAAAAGCAGCGGTAGCCAAGCAGCTCTTTGGTAAAGCGGGAATCGAGCTCATTCCTGTACTCGAAAAGGGTTCTGCCGGGCTCCAAGAACTCGGAGCCGAGGCCGAACGGCTGGGCATCGTCCTTTCCTCTAGCCAGATAGCCGTCCTCGACGAATATGGTGACCAGATAGAACGGCTCGGCAAATCCTGGCAGGGGCTAAAGATGCAGATAGGCTCTGCAATCCTGCCTGCAATCGTCGAACTCTCGCAAACCCTTACGGATATGTTCGTGGACTTGCGGGAGTCGGACTCACTCGAAAGGTTCTTCGGCTCCATCGCCGATGCGGTGAACGACCTTGCCCCCGTCTTTGAGACAGCCTTCAAAGCCATCTCTGACCTGATGCAAGACCTTGGGCCGGTCTTTTCCGGGCTCATGTCTGCGATTGCCCCGCTCCTCGACGGATTCCTGCAAGCATGGTCGTCTCTCTTTGATGCTTTGGCTCCTATCTTTAACGCAGCCGTTACCGCCCTCGCGCCCATCTTTGAAGGACTCGGTACATGGTTCAAGGAGATAGGAACCATAGCCGCCAACTTCGGGAAAATCTTTGAGGCCCTTGCTCCGGTCATCAACACGGTTGCCAAGATCGTCGGCGAAGCTCTGGGGTGGATTGCCAAGGCCGCTTCCTACGCCTTGAAGCCTATCGAGTGGATAGCCTCTGGTATCAGTAAGCTATTCACCTTTGGCGCACTCAAGCTACCCGAGGAAATTCAGAAACTACAAGACCGTTTTGAGGCCCTTCAAAAGACGCTCAAGGAAAACCCCAAATATATAGAGACACTTCAATCAAGCTATAAGCAACTGGGCGCATCCCTCGGGCTTACTGGCGAAGAAGTTGAACGCTTGGGCGAGTCCTTCCAAAAACTACCGGGGGAAAGCGATGCCAAGCAGATAGAGCGTATCTCCATAGCCCTTTCTAAACTCGGCGTTGACCCTGCGGCGATAAAGGCTCTCTCGGGTGCTTTCGGCGATGCCAGCCAAGAAATCGTCGAGGACATGCAGGAGATTGAGGCCGCGCGTAACAAGGCTCTCGGAATCGATGAATGGACTTCTGCTGCGAATGAAATCAAGGGTGCGCTTCAAGCAGCCTCAGAAGAAATCTCTAATGCGACTTGGCAGAACATTCTTGCAGGCGCACAAGCAGCCGCCGTTGAGATGGGTGCTACAGGCAAGAATATAAGCCAGGAACTTATAGATGCCTTCGCTTCTGATGATCCCCGCCGCAAGGAAATCGGTCGCCAAGGTATGCTTGGTTACTTTGCCGGGATGCTTGAGACGGAGGGTTACGGCAAAGACCAAGCCGCAGCCATGTCCGATGGCATCTTGGCAATTCTAAACAATCCAGGTGAGTTCGCCGGCATGGGCTATAATGATGCCTTTGCCCACGCCAAAGCTTTAGCCATGGGATTGGGAATGTCTGAATCTGCTGCGAATGATGCGGCTTTGGAAATCCTGAGAATCCTTGGCATAAGCCAACAAACAGGGCAGAAGGGGGCCGAAGCTGGCCAATCGCTCACAACCACCCTCGGTAACTCCATCAACCAAGGAAACACTAGTAGCGTAAACCCTGCCGTCCAAGGAATCGTCCGCACCCTCTCTGGCCTTCCCACTAACATCCTCATGGAGATAAACGCGAACGACTATGCGAGTGCTGTAATAGTCAATCTCGTGGAGTGGGTTTCCACGCTCATCAATACCATTGTCAGACTCAAGGCTCAGGCATCGACATCCTTCCAGGGCATCGGCAGTTTTGCCGAAGGTGGTATTGCCTGGACTCCCCAGCTCGCCATGGTCGCCGAGAACGGGCCGGAACTCATCACCCCACTATCAGAGATAAGCGGAGCCTCCGGCGGTAGTTCCCAGATCGCTGGCGATTCCTTCAGCATCAGCGGCCCCGTAACCATTTATGCCAACAACCCCCAAGAGTTTGCGGCCAGCCTGCGCGAAGTCGCCCAACAAACCGCCCTAAGGAGTTCCATTGGCTAGTATCCTTCGCTTTGTCGATTCAGACTTAACAACGGTTCGCCTCACTCTTGACTGGCTGGAAGAAGAAACCGACCTTTCCCTTCCCTCTCATTCAAAGATATGGGCTGAGAACTCAGGGGCAGATGGTAGAAAATATATAGCCGGACGCTGGACTGGTCGCACTCTGAAACTTGCCCTCTCGGTAAAAGCCGCCTCTAAAGCGGCGATGGATACGGCTCTGCGTGCCTTACTTGCCGAACTCACCCGCGAGAATATTCTGGAGTTCTACCCCGACTCAGGTTCTGCGGTATTCATCAAGACCTACCCGATGGACTCTGCTTCCATAAATGGATTGGCAAAGGAGTATTACCGTTCTGCCTTCACCCTGCATCCGGTGATGGTGGACCTTCCCGCCGATCCGTTCTGGTACGGAGCAGAAGAAACCATAACCGTAGTAGACAATCTCATCCCCAATGCTTCATTCGAGGACTATGCGGGTTCGGGTAACACGACTAACTGGACAGGCTGGGAAGAGACGAGGACGAACGGTGCGGGTACCACTACGGTTGAAGCCCTCGCCGGGGCCGCTGTGTTCGGAGCCGTGGGGGCGCATCTCAAGATAACCGCCAATGACGGTATCGCCAAAATCATATCAACCGACTTCATCACCATCGACAAAACCAAGCACTACTGCTTTTCCATGAACCACTACAGGGTGGGCGGCGCGGACACCTTCAACTGGAACATACAGCAGTACGATACCGGGGGGGTCGCGGGAACCCTGTATTCGGCCAACCTCGCGGGCGCAGCCGCTTGGAGACAGGACGTTATCACCATCCACCCCTCGACAGAAAACACAGAAACCTACTACTGGGATGCTGATTGCGCCAAGGTCAAATTGGAATTCTGGCTGGACACCACTGTTGCCGAGTGGTACATGGACGGACTTGTCCTCACCTGCTCCGAATACCTCTCATCCAATGAACTGAATAACGCTTTAGGCATAGTCCTTCCCCCCGCCCTGATACTGGGCGACGTTCCCGCCCCTTGCGATATCTACCTGGATAAATTCGAGGACACCGAGAGTACCGCCGCGATCTACATCGGAGGCAGAGAGGCTTACGATGCTGGGTTTGTGGCTCGCCTAGAGAACTCCTTGGGAACGGCTGCATATTCCAACCTTGCCAGTGGAGGGGCTTACAAGACTCAGGCGGTGCCGGGGGAACTGCTCACGGACGGAGGGTTCAATGAGATAACGGGGGCGGCTGGAAGCGGGACGGAGACCTGGGACCATTGGGATGAAACTAGACCGGCAGGTTCTGTTTTAACTGCATATCCGGTCCCATACGATGCGCCTTATTGTGTGCGGGCACAACGGTCAAGTGTGGGGGCATCTATAAGTATCGGCCTTGAAAGCACGGCGGCTGTTGCTGTAAATCCGGCTTTAAATTATCTGTTCTCTGTCTGGTACCAGCTTTATAACAATACTGGCCAAGCTAGTCTGGATATTAACATCGAGTGTTTCAATGCTGGCCATGCTTCGGTCGGGCATCTTCACGCACCGCTCATAACGGCCAACAAATACACATGGACTAATTACACCTATGCGGTACCCGCCGCAAATTGGCCTGCAACAACAGCAGAAATCAAAATCGAAATCTGGATGAATGTGGCTTGGGCGCCCCCAGATGATCGAGATACTATAATGGTTGACCTAGCCTCGTTTATGCAGACAACCTCCGCCCTATCCGCCCAACTCCAAGACTACTCCGACCATATCGAGGGTTTTGTCAGACCGTTCTTCCACTACAAGACTTCCGCCGCAGCTACAAAAAATCTGTCTCTACAAGCCAAACTCGTAGACGATGCACTGGGCGATATCACTTCACTCGCGGAGCAGGAAACAAAAAGCGTCTCCATGCTGACCACTTGGATATACCAGGACTTCCCACCGATTGAACTGCCGACTTCGAAGGTTCCCGATGCAGCCACGACCACCAGCTTGGAACAGTATCTTGAGGTTGACTTCGATTCCTCGATAGCAGGGGCGACAACGCTCTCCATAGACGACCTTTCGCTTATCCCCGTTGAGAACGGTTATGCGGCTATACCCGCAGAGTCAAATTCGCACCTGATAATCGATTGCCAGTCAGACCTTCCCGGTGTCCTCGCCTCTCTAGACGGAACTCTGGATACGGCGGTCTGGTACGAATCGGGGGGGCTGAGGGATAGGTTCACGCTCGACCCCATCAACGGTTCAAACCTCGCTGTGCTAGAGGACTTCCGAGATTCAAGCGGTAACGCCTTCGGGCAATTCTTGATGGAGCTGAAGTTGAAGTACCGCCCAAGGTATCTGGCGGTGAAGTGATTTTGCAATTAATCCTCACCGATCCCTACGGTGGCAAGCAGTACGCGAACTGGCAGGCAAACGAGTTTCAGGGTCTGACCTTTTCCTCAGAAGTACCGGGCGGGATGATGACCGCCTCGTTCACAGTACCCGCCAAGTTCAAACTGCCCTACAAGTGGGCGGGGCATTTTAACCAGGTCTGGATTTACCACGACTACACCAGGGTTTGGAAGGGATTCACCTACGGCCTTGAGCGGTACTGGTCTGAGAACGATTCTGGTATCAAGGTCGATGCCATCGGGACGGTAGCTTTCTTGAACGCCCGCTCCACCACCGTGAACCTAACAGCCGAAAAAGGTTCGGCCTATATCACAGACCACATCTTGACTGACGGCGTTGTCTCTCAGTGGCTATCGACAGGCACTATCGACACAAACGACTACACCATGCCGACAAGGGACTACAGCCCGCAGAAGATGTTTAGGGAAATCCTAGACGACATCGCCGCCTTCAATGCGAACACATACGACTGGTACGTCTGGGACGACAAGTTCTATTTCGTGCCGAGGGAAACCGTACCCACCTACTACACGACGACTGAATACTGTACTGGGTCGGTAAGACAGGACTTAGCCGAGTTCACGAACTACCTGACCTATTCGTATTCGACAACTGCCGGGGTGATAACGCGGGCGCAGCTCACAGACTCGGATTCACCTTATCCAGGTTACGAAAAGATTGAGGCTTACTCAGACCAGATGACCGCCGCCCAAGCCTTACAGATCGCCACGGAATCTCTTGCCAATAGAAAGGTACTCGGAACGACAGCCCCTATCACCGTCCAGAAGTGCTGGTACTCAGACGGCAGGGAAGTCCATCCCTCGGAGATTATGCCGGGCAAGCTACTCAGGGTTGAGGGGTTGATACCAGCAGCCGCTTCAATAGCCGAGGCTTTCACGGACAACGATATCGACACTTTCAGAATCATCGGGACGACCTACAACCACGACTCTCAGACGGCGCAGATAAACCCCGGAAGGATAGGGCAGACCCTGCCTGTTCTTCTTACGAGGATGGGGAAGTAATGGAGATAAAGACGAGCAAGTTGATACACGATGCCTACACGCCGGGGAGGATGCTACCTTATTCGGCTGACCCTTCCATGCCGGGGGCGAATAAGAACTTCAACACTACTGGGAGCTGGCTGGACCTCTCGGACAACTCGGCAAACCTGATGCAGCTTGCTTCATGGACGGCTCCGGCGACTGGAAGGGTCGAACTGAAATTTCATGCGAAATTCAACGCCAATCCGGCCAATGTAAGGATACTGTTTCGCATCTACGAGACGAACGCTGCGGCAGAGGTGGCAGAAGATGAGAAATACCCGAGTTCCACCAATCCCTACTATTTTTCAGACTTCTCAAAATACCATCCCGTGGTGAAAGGCACTTCATACCTGTTCACCGGACAGATATATATAGTCGCCGCCTGTACTGTTACTTTTGTCCCGGCCTCTAGCTACTTGCAAATGGGACCATTTAAGAATCCCTAAAGGAGAAACGATGAACGCTGCACCTTACCTGGAATACGGAGCATTAGGCCTAGCAATATTCCTCGCCCTTATCGTCCTGTACCGGGAAAGGGACTCAGCGAAAGAGCGAAAAGAAATGCGGCAAGAGCTTCAAGCGGTTATCACTAATTTCTCGCTGGTAATGCAGAACCACATGGAACATCAGATGGAAGCGGATATCGAGCGAACCGAAGCTCAGGTCAAGCAAACGGCCGCGATGGAAAGGCTTACCGACAAGATAGGTGCGCTCTGCGAGATGTGGTCCTTGAACGGGAAGGGGCGATAACCATGAACGGACGTGTTGGCAGGCTCGTATCCAGCAGCCAGGGTGGGTTA
>SCLJ03000035.1_pt1 | contig 46165 bp, 54 predicted proteins | sample 7267891 | NCBI WGS metagenome assembly SCLJ03 (sample SAMN10721082, study PRJNA514188) | viral metagenome | isolation source: depth-stratified mine tailings core B | place: China: Fankou Pb/Zn Mine tailings
GGGTTTATCAAATAAACTAAGTAAATTCTTAGATACCAATACTTCATATCCTATATTAATGTAATAAAATCTTAATTTTGGTAGAGAAAGTATTATTTTATCCGCATCGTAATCTGCGTTCTTCTTTTCTTGAAACCAGAAAAGCAACTCTAATTCTTTTAGTTCCGATATTATATTTATATTTAAATTGGGACACCTTATAATATCTAAGAACTTTAATTTAGTTAATTTAGATAAAGTAGTATCGTTAATGTTGCTATTACGACGTATTAGTAAATATTCTAAATTAAGTGCGTCTCCTAATTTGAGAGTATGTTCCCCGTCGTAATCAAGATATTTTAAGTTCTTTAGAGAGTATATATCTATATCAACAACATTTAGATGCACTCTTGTTTGCAGGTATTCCAGAGATTCGGGGTGACTAATTTTAACTGATAAGGGAACATCACCATCCCCATTAACTTTTAAATATTTTATTTTCTTCGAGATATTACTCACATCAATCCCCTTAGGATTATAGCATTCTAAATATATAAGGTTGGGTAAAATAAAATCACATCTAGATGCTTCTATGTGATCCAGATTCAAACCATAAAGATACTTAAGCGTCAATGTTGATTCTGGTGGTATCTCTGACGGCTCAGAGTATTGAGTACGCAGTCCTTTTAATTTTTTGAATACAGAGTTTCTATCTGATCCTGGTGGAATTAGATCCACAAGTTTAATATTACCAAGATTAAGAAATTCTAAGTTTGTTAATTTCATAATTAAATTCCTAATATCTACAACAATTTTACTGTATTTTCGTATGGAAAATTCAATATTCAAAACTCTAATTTTTAGAGAAACGTCTTTTTTTGTAAACATGGAAGTATCTAAACAGTATGGATTAATTATCGTTAGATATTGCAAATCGGGATGATCTAATATCGAAAAATCGCGACTCACTGCGTATAATACTAATTTTTTTAGTCTAAATAACTTAGAGATATTGTAATCTTGCAATCCATCTGTATTTAATTCCGTAAGATTTGTTAAATGTTTATAGTCTTTATCAACATCAGAATCGTCGACTTCTAAAGAAGTCAACTTTTTAAGTGTTTCAATACCTTCATTGAAAAAATACTCAATAGCAGAATCATTAAAAGACATATTTAATTTTTTCAAGTGTTTTAATTTGCTTATTGCTTCAAAACTTAATTTAGTTTTACGGGAAATATCAAGTTCGGCTAAATTAGGAAATAATTCTAATACATCATCAGTAATATTGAATCTATAACGATCAGGTATCTTAGTGACACGTATTTGGTTGTGGTTTCTAAATATTTTTCTAGCTATGGTATACTGTGTCTCTGGATCGCAACGTTGAAAGATTTCAAAGATAATGTCGATAGGTAGTGACATTTAATCTAATCGTATTTAATTGTTCAATTTTATTTGTAATATTAAATTTATGTTTTGTTAGAAATAGCATAGTAAAGTATTTCCAATAGGAATTTATATTTAATAATGTAGATTATTAAAAGGATACATCTTGTGTTAAATTATTATTTTGATGAAATGGTATTATATTTAGTTAATATTTACCATATTTTCAGCGTTTTCTAAATCAGATTTATTACATTCTACTTCATCCTCCCATTCTAGATTCATAGTTTCGGGTACCAAACATATAGTTAAAATAGCACCCAGAAGTGCAACTAGAGAGCATGCAATAAATGTATGATTTATGCCAAAAGTACGTACAAATGGTACAAAAATACTAACTCCAATTATAGCTCCTATTTTACCAGATGCCGCACTTATACCGTGACAAGTAGATCTGATTTGTTTAGGAAACGCCTCTGCACTGACAATGTATGTTATAGTATTTGGACCAAAATTACAAAAGAAAAAAGTTAGTCCATACATTATTATAAATAAAATTGGTTTCTGAATCAATACATCGAACAGAATCCCCATTACTACAAATAAAATAGACATCATGAAAAATCCGATTATTTGTATATTTCGCCTACCTATTCGATCAACTAGGGCAATTGATAACCAATATCCAGGTAGTGCAATTACAGCGATGATTAATGAAGAAATTGTAACATTAATTGCTATTTGATAATTAGTATCGCCATTATCAAGATTTAACAATTTAATGACTGTTTCTTTAAATAAAGCGTTACCATAGAATGTAATATTCATCAAAAACCAAGAACCGCCAGTACCTAATAATGTCAATCCATTTTTTCTTAAAAGTTCCAAATTCTCTTTGTCCCATGGTCTTTTAATTATTTTTTTAGTATCTGAATCATTATTAGGAATCTGAATAGAACTTTTGTAATATCTCCATCTTGAAAATAAAATGCACAATGGAGGCAATGCACCAAATCCCAGGGCCATTCTCCAAACATAATTTAGTTCTAAATTACGGGATAACAATAGCAAGACAATTAATGGCGCAAATAAATTACCAATACCCTGTGTACTAAAAGTAGTTGCCATACGACAACCTCTAGTTTTTGCGCCAGAAGTTTCAGCAGAAATAGAAGCGGAAACTGGATATTCACCACCAATACCAATACCTAGCAAAAATCTAAAAAAAGAAAGGCTCAGCCATATGCCAACTCCGAAAATTTCAAAAGAAAATGCGCTCATTATTGCAAAAATAATAATTATCATGATAGTAATTATAAATATCTTAAATCTTCCCATTTGATCACTAAGGATACCAAAGATAATTTGGCCTATAATAATTCCTACAATTACAGATGATCCCATCGCGGATTTAGCTATGGACGTACCATTTTCGGGATATATGGTTGAAATTATCACTATAACTATTCCCATAACAAATAGATCATATGCATCCGTCATAAAACCGATGGATACCACCAATATGTGTCTCAATGTTTCTATTGCTTTCTTAATCGATTCCATACTAATTAATATCTAAAATTGAAAAAGTTTTTCAATTATTTTATAACACTTTACTATGATTTATTCAGTATTATTATTCTCGTTATTATCACTCACCCTCGGTGAACACCTTAGTGAACAGTCGAACATGGATATAGTAACTGAAAATTATAATACTAGAATACAATATCAACCTCCTAGAAAACCAATACTTTTAATACCTGGAATTGGTGGTAGCATACTTTACGCAGATACTCCTGAATATAATGGGCGCGTCTGGGTTGTTATGACTAATGCTGAATCTTTAGGTGAATATCTTGTTGGATTTAATCATAAAATTTATACCAAGTATAACGATAATGGATTATCTAGTATTTATAATTTGGATCCGGATTTAATTTGGAGGTCAGATGAAGCTAATTATTTTAAGGATATTATAGATAATCTCGTTAAAATTGGATATGTTTCGGGGATAGATCTCTTTGGTCATCCCTATGATTGGAGACGATCTATAAAAGATATATCATCCGAGGAAAGATTAGATTATTTAATAAAAAAATATAATCCTATAATTATATCCCATTCTATGGGTGGATTAATTATTGAAGATTATATACGAAAAAATGGAGATCAAAATATTCATTCTTGGATTAGTATCGTAACACCGTTTACTGGTGCTGCCGGAAATATATTAAAATCCTTTATTAATGGATATAATTTAGGTAATCCATTTATTAGTAATAGTCTAGCTAAACGAATTGCTGAAAATTCTTATTCGGCATACGACCTGTTGCCAAATCAGATGTCTCTCCAACCAACAATCACAATTGATAATGTAGAAAAAAATTGGTTAGATTTTTTTAAAAATCTTAATACTTTTAAATCTGAAAGGTTTAATTTAAGATTAGATATCAAACTAAATAAGCCACTTTATTGTATCACAAATTCTGCTATCGCTACTCCATTTGATTATATCAAAAATGGAGATAATGAACAATTTACCGCAGTTCAAGGTGATGGTACGGTACCATATATATCATTAAAGAATAAATATTGTACTGAAAAAAATCTAAATGATCCAAATTTATCACATGTTTCTATGCTACGATCATTTGATCTAATTGCAAAGTTGTTTGTTTACAGCGACAATAATTGTCTGCTAGACGGTGAATATGTAAATGGTGTTGACATTATAAGAATATATAATAATAAAGCATCTCTCAACGGTATCATATTAGACGAGTTCAGCCATTATCTAAGTTGTACTGAAATAAAATATGATAATAAAATTTATAACAGAAATATTGGAACTCAGTGTCAGCGGTATAGTGTTGATACAGAAATTACACATGACGGTGCTAAAATAAGGCGTTGTATTTATGGAAATTATTATGATTATGTTGTAATTTGTGATAAAAATCAGCAATATAATATTGAAGCTGAAAAATGTCTTCTCGTTGAAGTAAATTTAGTTTTCCGAATTAGCTTAGCTATTCTCCTACCTTTAGCGGCTGTTATTATTTTATTTTTTATTTATATCTTTTATAAATTTGTAATAAAAAAGAAAGACAGACAAAATATGGTTAAATTAAGCGAAGTTGAGTTGACTGAAGTTGATGAGATCGACGAACAAGTATAGAATATATTAAATTAAAACTCATCTAAATATATAGAAATATATATTTAATTTTAATCAAATTCTCCAGGAATACATCCATTCATAATACGTAAATCCTCTCCGTTCTCTTCCATGTAAATATCATCAATGTGTGTCTGATACTTACCCTTATCCATTTTTAAATTCTTACAACTTATTTCTCTGTCATTTGAAATTATATGATAGTATTTTAATTTTGGCAATTGAGATATTATATTACTTAGATCGTGGTGTATACTACTTAGTTGAAACCAAATAAGTGCTTCTAAATTTTTTAATAATAGTGCATCCCGCACATCTAGTTCAATGCAATTAAAAACTTCTAAGTACTTTAATTTAGTTAATTTTAATAATTTTTTAGCAGTTAATTCCGAGTTGCACCTTGCCATCAAATATTCTAAATTAGAATTATCTCCAAACTCCAAGGGTATTTTTTGCTGGTCTGCCCGAAGATATTTTAAATTTTTTAGCGAAACAAGTGCTATATCTATAGATACATATGGGTCCCCATATATACACAAGTATTCTAATGATTCTGTATGAGAAATTTTTACCGATAAATTAAAATTTACACAAATATTTAAGTATTTTATCTTTTTTGATATTTTACTTATATCGTAATTATGTGTATATATGCAATCTAAATATATAAGGTTAGGTAAAGTGAAATCAGTAGATCCAATCCTATCAATGAGATTTATATCCAAAACAGATAAATATTTTAGTGTGTATCTTAACTCTTTGCATATGTCCATAGGTTGTACATACTCAACATACAGTGCTTTTAATTTTTTGGATTCGTAAATAGTATCTATACTATTTGCTGCTGATGATAGTTTAAGGTATTCCAATCCAGTTAATTTTATCGGATCATCTAGTGGAATTTGACCCGTATATAAATCCGATACACGATCGATGTTTAATACTCTCAAACCCGAATTCTTGTATATATTAGACAATTGAGGAATGTAAATAGTTCCAATACTTAAATATTCTAAATTACTGAAATAGGGTAAATTAACTCGTGTGGACTGAACTACTAATTTTTTTAATTGCGGTAAGTTAATAAAATCCGAGGAACCTATATCCCTATGTATAGATAATTCATTGAGATTTGTTAATATAGAGATGTTTTTTGATGTATTCGATATTTCGAGAGAATTTAATTTTTTGAGAGTTTCTATACCTTGATTAAAAAAATAATCAAACGCATCTTCATTATAACTTATATTTAATTTTTTTAAATATTCCAAATTTATTATAGACTTAAAACTAATATTGCTTGTATATGACATATTAAGTTCAGTTAAATAACTAAATATATCTAAATCCATAATATCAAATCTATATTTATTAGGTATAGATTCAATATATATTCTATTATGACGTTTAAATATTTTGCTGGTTATTGTGTATTGAGTATGGGGATTACATCGAATAAAAATTTCATAAATGATATCTATATTTAATTTCATCGTAAATTATTATATATCATAATAATTAAATATATGCATGTTCAATTTTACTAACACCATCTATTTATCGTAATTGAAAAAATTGGATCAAGGATTTTTTAATGGATATTAAAGAGAATATAATAGTTGTAATAGGCTTACCGGGATCAGGTAAAACTTTTTTATCTAACAGATTCAAAGACCGAGTTGTATTTGATGATTTTATTACTAACTTTTACGATGGTATTTTATTAAAGACTGTTAGAGAGGGGAAAAAAATTCTTATAAATGATCCAAGATTATGTATTTATAAAATTTTTATCAATGTAATAGATAAAATTACACAATTTGTACGAAGAGAAGATGTGCATTTAATTCTATTCGAAAATAATCCTATTGATTGTATCAACAATATCGCAGATATCGCAGATATCGCAGACATAGAACCAAATAAAAAAAGAGGTTTGGAGTTTACAATAACAACATATTCTAAACAATATGACTTGAACAATTATAAAGAATGGAATAATACAATTTTACCTGTATATAAAAATTAAGAATCTGATAAATAAAGCGATAACCAGCCAGAATAATAACCATTGCTTGAATTTATCAATGCAAAGTTGAAATCAGAGCTATTATCAAAGATGATTGTAATTTTTTGAGCGACGTCATATTCTTGTCTTCCGGAAGATGCTGGAACAAATTTTTCACTAGTTATAATGTTTTTTATCCTTTTTCCGACTATAGTTTTGAAATCGATATCGTTAAGTGGTTCAAACCAACTTACACTGCAACAATCACGTTCTGCTAACAACATTAGTTTTTTATCTGAATGATTAAAACTGATTTCGATAAGATCTAAAAGATCTAAAAGATCTGAATCCTTTACATTACTATTATATTTACTATTATATTTAACATCGCAAATTTCCCTGTCCCGTACATAATCAAGAGTATCTAATCCTGATATATGGTCCATTTTTGTTAATGATATGATTTTGATTTTTCAATTTATCGCCGTTGGCGATAAATTCGCGGGAACTTTCAATATATATCATGCTTATGATATATAAATTAAACTAAGATTACCAATAACCCTTGATGGCGTCCTTGTGATAAATGTCCTCTATCTTTTTACTTTTTTCCGTTCCTTTATCAAATTGATAAGTAATTCTAGAACTAACGAAGTGGTTCCTCGAATCTATAATGGGTCCAGAATACACAAATAAGTTACCATGAAGTACCCACTCTTTTTTTTCGCTATCCCACATTTGTTCTGCAGTTTCTCTTCTTACAGTTCCCCAAGGGGAATCTATTTCATAGCATATTGTTCTTCTTCCTTTGATCGGATCCAATCCGAAAATACTAACCCTCGGGAGATCTGATTTCATACCAGTACCTACCTCTACCTCCATGATTGGAAAAAATACATTTATATATTTTCAAATTCTCTGTGTAGCAGAGAATTAGCGGGGCTATGCCCAGTCAAATTCTCTGCGTAGCCAGTAATTAGCGGGACTATGCCCCGTCAAATTTTCTGCGTAGCAATATTATCAATTTAAATAAATTCCTATCTTATCTACATGCAGATGAAAGAATATATATATATTTAAATCCATTCAATAAAATTTAAATATCGAATTCATGGGGAATATATCCATTCATAATACGTAAATCCTCACCGTTCTCTTTGAAATAGACAGTAGATATATCACTGACTCCATCTTTTCCTGAAGTATTTCCTAATATATTTGACGCTCTCATAGGATTCTGAATGTAATACCATTTTAATTTTGGCAACCTATTAATTATTGTATCGACATCAGTTCCACTTTTTAAGGTATTATGGATCCAGATAAGTGCTTCTAAAGATTTTAACGGAGATAACATATCAAAATTCACTCCATAACATCGAGAAATATGCAAAAACTTTAATTTTTCCAATTTAGATATGTCCATAACACACGTGTCGTTCGACCTTATAAATAAATATTCTAAATTAGGTACATCTGAATATCTAAAATGTGGAGCAAAAGAAGATATATCACTAAGATCCAAATATTTGAGGTTCTTAAGAAATTCTGATGGAATGATTCCAGCCATAATGCGTAAATCTTCACTGAAATATAATAACTTTATACACATAATATAGTCCAATTTCAAATATTCTATACTTTCTGGACGGGAAATAATTGGGTAATTTTTAACATCTTGATATTCACCTATATTTAAATATTTAATTTTGGACGATATTTTGCTAATGTCTTTTTCTCCAGGAGAAACGCACTCTAAATATATAAGATTGGGGAATAAATACTCTTTTGAATCATTGGGTAGTGTTAATAATGACATATCTAGAACAGAAAGATATTTTAAAGTGTACTTTATTTGTGTCGGTATATCAGATGCTTGTATAGGATATTTATCTACATGGAGATATTTCAGATATTTCATATTAGACATAAAATTTGTGTTGTATTCTATGACATGCAATTTCAGGCATTCTAAATTAGTTAATTTTTTTATTTCATCCCAGATAATCGACCCATCTGGATATTCATTTTGGATATCCAAAACTCTTATTTTTTTAGAAATAGATAATCTAGAATTATTAACCGGCATCGAAATACTTAAATATTCTAGATTATCTAATTCAGGTAAGTCGACATGTGAAAATCCCCATCGCGCACGCAATTTTTTTAGTTTCGTCATTTTAGAAATAAAATCCCTGTCAAATTCAGAGTATCCGAAAATATTTAATTCAGTTAGTTGACTGAGACCTCTCAAAATATCTCTATCATCACTATCGAGAGTATTTTCAGAAATATTTAACGATGTGATACTTTTTAATATATCTATACCTTGATTTAAAAAATAACACGCAGCCGCTCCGTTTTTACTGATGTCTAATTTCCTTAAACGTTTTAATTTTCCCATAGCTTCAAAACTTAGTTTACTTGTATAAGAGATATTAAGTTCAGTTAAATTGGGAAATAATTCTAATATATTGTCCGTAATATTGAATCTATATCGATCAGGTATCTTGGTGGCACATATTTGTTTATGATTTCTAAATATTTTGGTAGCTATGGTGTACTGTGTCTCTGGATCACATCTTTGAAATATTTCGAATATAACATCTATGGATAAAGATAAATTGGCTAAATCCATTTAATGACATGGATTAAATAAAATAAAATAATTTAGCATACATTGAGTTTATATATAATATTTTATTGGTATAAAATACTACGACATGATATTGAATTAATAAAATTCTGATGGAATGATTCCAGTGATAATGTCGTCAATTATAGTTGCTGTATCTCCCGATGGGACACCAGGTGATAATGTATTAGGTTCATTTATTAGGACTTTAGACGAGAGGGACATATTACTTCCTATTTGGGATATTGAATATAATTTTAATTTAGGCAATATGGAAACTATCTTATTGGCATCCATTTCAGAATTATATTCAAGAAAAAGTACTTCCAAAGGGCCGGAGCCCGGAACTTTACTAATATCCAAATAGCTGCAATTATAAATTCTCAAATACTTTAATTTATTAAATTTATAGATATTTTCTGAAGAAATGTATTGAGAACGGATCAACAAATAATTTAAATTAAGATTGTCAGGTAATTCTTCAAGATATTTATTTTCCACTACCTCTAAATATTTTAGATTTACCAAAGGTAGCAAATCTATCTTTGCTCTTCCATTAATGGATAAGTATTCTAAAGATTGTGGATTTAAAATAAATACTGAATTATTATGATTACCTTGTTGAATTTTTAAAAATTTAATTTTAGTTGATATATTGCTAATATCATGTCTGCATGGATCAAAAACTCCAAATATATCAATTAGGTAAATTAAAATTTTCATCTATGGTAGACATATCTAATACTGAAAGATACTTCAATGTATATCTAGTCTGTGATGGTATTTCTGATGAAGTTAATATAGGAATGTTTAGGTATTTCAACTTTTTAAACACTGGTGGTATATGTACATCTAGATTTTGTTCCCAAAGCCGTAGGAATTCTAAATTAGTCAAATGTTTATTTCATCTAATGGAATATTTGAATATGTACAACGTAAAAAAATTTCGTATATTATGTCTATGAGAAATTTATCTTTCATTTAGTAAAGAATATTTACTAAATTTTCAATTTAATATCCTACATATTAGATGAAAATATTATATCAATGGTATTCTACTTCAAATAATATTTTTTCTATTTTATTTATTATTTCACGACTCTCTTTGCTAAATAGTGGTCCATATGGACTTCTCCCTGGGATTATTCCAGTAATATATATAGATTTCGGTACTAAGCGACTATCAATATAATTGTGGTCAAAATATGCTAAAACTAAATCACCAGAATTTATATGAAAAATATTTTGAAGTATTTGTGGGTAGTTATCACCATATATATCTATTAAATTTATAGAATTGATAGTTGGTAGCTTTTCAACATAGTATAGATGTGTATCTAATAATTTAGAGCTTATTGCAGATTCATCTAAACTATTTGATATATATGGTGCTACAATGTGTAGACTAGTTACCTTATTTTTTTGTTTGCTATCTAGATGTATATTTATTTGTTGTTGATTATATAGAGCGTCAGTGATATAAAGTATATTTTCTCCTGTAACTATTTTACATGAAGAACTAACAAATCCCATAATGTTAGTTTTTCTAATTTCTTTCCACAATAAAAGAACAAACCAGTAGTCCGTAGCATTATTGGCTGAAAGATAGTAGGGTTTATTTGCAATGTTATTTTTAAATAATTCAAATGATTTATTTAAATTGTTCTTAAGATCATTAAAATTAATATATTTAGTATTCTCTAAAACTTTTTGTACAAATAAATGATTTTTTCCATTGAGTCTTTTAATATATTCGTCTACTATTTTCGGATCCAATGAGCGATGGGGGGTTTTAATATCCCATTGTGTTTCTGCCAATTGATCGAATTGATCAATTTGGAGTTTGTTAAAAAGAAAATCAAATTCTTGGTCCATCTATCTATCTTTATCTTGTATTACTTTTCAATTTTATATACATAATTCACTATAATCGACTATATTAAGATTACGAAGAAATTCAACAATATCATTTAATAACAATGAATTCATAGGAATATTTATTTGATGATTATACATACCTGTAAATTTGGCCGCAGAATTCATAGTAATTTTAAAATTAGTATTATCTATCAACATCTCTATACCAGAAAAAAACGAAATGGATACAGAATCAGTTTTCCCAGTTAATTGTTCAATTGTCTTTGTATAGAAGCCTCTCTTTTGAATGGTAGATACTACGAAATCTAATTCGGTATATTTATTTTTAAATTTTAAAATTAGGTATAAGGTGTAAGTGTCTTTGCTACTATTATTTCTCATAATAGCAGCCTTGCCTTTTCCATTGTATTGGTACGCCCATGGTTAATCTGAAGTCGTGGGTTAGCTCAGACATTTTTGTCTATTCTTATTTTTTTTTTCAATTTTGTCGCGTAGCGACGGAATCCGGATTACTGGCGTAGCCAGTAATTCGAATTTATAGATAGTAATCAAGGCAACCACGTAAAAAACAATCGGCCAATAATTTATATAAGGCATTAACATGTGATTCCATGTCCTTTTCTTTAATATTAATGTATCTATCATTATCTAAATGTGTATTTGCCAATAGAGGGTAAATTTTGGATATGCGTTGCAAAAAATACTCGACCAGAAAATCTACAGATATTTGTTCGAGATAATTTTCTTGCCTCTCCATAAAAATGCAAAAGTGCTATAGCTCATATTATTGATGGATAAATAGGCCTCTGTTGTAAAAACACAATCGATTTTATGGCTACTGTTTCAATTTTTTCTATATTTGATATTAGTTTGATTCTAAGTTTTAAATTGTCAAAGAGACTTAAAACTACATATTCATTTCCTTTATATGAAACAATATCACCTCTAGTTATAGGAATGCCTGTTTTATATTTGCAATGAGGAGTATCACCTTTATGGTGTTGTTCTAAATATCCGGGCAAAATCATGCTTTGAAGAATGTTATCTAACCTGTTGGATAAAAATAAACAATCTTTTTTTAGATATTTATTTGTTTGGAAATCTTCTAAGAAAAGTTTTACTAGAGGGGTAATTTTAATTTTAAATTCCATTTCATTAATGAATTAAATTTTATTTCAAATTAGTAGTATAGTCGATGCAATTATTTATAGAACTTATCATCAAACGTGATGCTAGCCTTTTAATTCATTCATATTGGCATATATCCATAAGATTACTCATATCATTGATATATATTAAAAATTTATGTACACTATCTTTTAATTTATTAGACATAGCTATTGATAAAATTATCCTACCATCGATATCCTTAACCATAAGTACATCATTATTTATGATAATGATATTACCATTATCTGAATTCATGTATATTTCTCTGGAATTCAAAAAATGAGATATTTCTGAATCATATTGTCTATCTTTTTTTATATGAATGTTAAATTCTACAAAAAAATCAGAGCATGTATTACTGAAATTTAGATAAAAATAAACATCAATCGTGGATCCTAGACGAGAAGAATAATAATAGCACCGATGCAATCTCTCGGAGTCCAGCGGCACTTTCCAATTTAGACGATAGTCATAAGATTTTAACATAGAATAAAGCGATTTAAATGACATTTGTTTAAGTATAAAAAATTAATATTTAAATGGAATACGTTTCTCAATTTGGCCAAGATAAATTTGTACTGGAGGAAGTCTTCCCAGGAAAGAAAGATGGAACATTTATAGAAGTAGGTGCACATGATGGGATATACATATCTAACACTCTTGTTATGGAAAGGTTAGGCTGGGATGGATTATGTATTGAGGCTAATCCTAAACACATTGATTCCCTCCGTAAAAATAGAAAGAGACCTATACATGCTTGTGTTACGAATCTACCTAAAGAGGAAGTAGATTTTTTACAAATAACTGGATATTCAGAACCACTTTCAGGTATATTGGATTTTTATAATCCACTGCACTTAGATAGAATAGATCGAGAGATCAGTTATTATGGCGGTGAAAAAAAAATAATCAAAGTACCAGCAAGGAGTCTTACGGATATATGTTTAGCGGAGAATTTTACCAATATAAACTATTTGAGTTTGGACGTTGAAGGTTCCGAGTGCGATATTATCAAAAGTATCGATTTTAATAAGATACACATAGACGTTATTAGTTTTGAGGTTAATTATCGCGACCAATCTGCACATGATGCATATTTACATCTAATTTCTAACGGATATAACTATATAGGTTGTAAAGAAATAGACCATTTTTATAGAAAGTTTTAAATACTATTTGGTAAATCACTATATGTCTTAAAAATTTTAGCATTACCATACATCATTTGACTATATAATATATCTATTTTACTCATTGATAGTGTTTTACTATCATCGCTGATATCTCCATCAAAATCAAAATTTATAATATCACTATCTATAGTAATATAACGGAATGAATCTTTTTCATCTTCTGGTTGTATATAATATATAAGAAATTTATAAATAAATATCTCTTTTCCAAAAAATTTTAAAACTCTAATCATGTCATTATGCCACTCTCTTGGTCCAATTTCTAGATTGTTTTTTATATAGTCAATGCTGGCTGGAATCATTTGAACAATACTGTAATGTGGTGTTTCTATTTTCCTATGTGTATTCCATATTGGTAAATCAAAAGATATTTGTTTTACTCTTGGGACATGATAACGAGACATGCATCCCATAAATTTTTTGTTTATTTCGTTCATAAACCATGGATCATATTCTATCCCATCCAGAATTTTGTATTTATGGTCCATGAGATATTTACGGAATTGATTATAGTTTTTAATCTCAATTATACTCTTGATAATCTTTTGACCTCTTAATAGATCTAGTATCACATCCGGATCCATAACATATTCAGTAGCAACTTTATTTTTCGTATCCAAGATATTTTCTGTGGTCAGTTCAATTACAATACTAATTAAATCCTCATCAACAAAATCATAACTGGTATATACCGCCATTGGTATTCCCATAGTAATATATTTAGACCAAACATCATTCATTTATAAATATAAATAAATTTATTACAAATATTATCAGATAATAATATTTTAAAACTATATAATGTATATTGTAGTATTACATCCGAAGTAAACTTTTTTCGTATTCCATAAATACCCGGACGTTCCCTGATAACATCTCATTATATAAATCATTAATTTTTTTCACCGAGAGATTTTGCCCGTCATACGTGATGCTAGAACAATTATCTTCGACATTATGGTTTATTATGGAGATATATTCATAAAAATCGATATAATCTCCAAGATCTACTTCTTGTGGCGGTATGTTAAATATAACAAATTCATAAGCAAAAGTCTCATCTCGTTTTTTTCTAAGAATCTGTCGCATCGTATCATACCACACATCTGTTTAATTTCTAGACTGTCTCTAATATATTGAACATTGATTAGAGACATATGGTGTATCTGACGTTGCGTATTGCTTCCATATCGGACGATCAAAAGAACTCTGGAATTCAACAAATAAATTATCATACTCATTATATTCACCAGTAATGTATTCCATAATTTGTTGGTGCGAAGCACCACTAATTTATCGCCGTTGGCGATAAATTTGAAAGTTCCCGCCAACGGCGAGAACTTCGAATTACTGGCGCAGCCAGTAATTCGAAGATTTACAAGTCCTACATTAATCGTCTCCCAGTTCATTCTTATTATCTAGTAGATACTTAGCAAATTTTGCGTAGTTTTTTATTCTAACTACACTTTTGATAATATTAGAGCCTACTAAAATATCTGGTATCATTTTAGAATGAATTTGAAATTCAGGACTAGTTTCTATAGAGATAGCCAGTGCTTCGTTATTAGGATCATCTATAGTATATATACCCGTCTTGATTTTTCTATCAAACTCTCTGCCATTTATAATTACATTTTTTTTCTAATTAGATTTTTATGGATATAAGTGTAGAAAACTTGGTTAAAATAGTAATGATTAACATAACACCTTTGCGGCATAATCAAATTAAATTATATTCATGTACTTTAAATACTACAAACTTACCAGCCATCATAGCCATATATAAAGTATCAATTAATTTATCGGACAAATATCCATCTCCATATGTAAGAAGATTATCATCATCACCTCTAACATCATCATCCATCATCACAATATTATAATAAAAATCAACAGCATCCTCGGGATATCTTTCAGCCATAGCTATATTAAATATAACAAAATGATATACAAGTACATCTTGAATGTTTTGACTGATTTGACGCATTTTACGTTTCTCGATGATTTGACGCATTTTACGATACCAGACCTCTGGTTTAATTTCTAAATTATCTCTTATATATTGGATGTTATCCAGTATCATGCTCTCAATACTATAATATGGTGTTTCTATTATTTTATATGTTTTCCATATTGGAAATTCAAAAGATGTTTGTAAATTAAATGTTTTTTCATCGTATTCTTCAAAAATATAATATCCAAGGAATTGATTTATCAATCCTATAAGTGAGTTGTCATTTTCTATTTCTATTTCGTTGTCTAATAGATATTTGCGTAATCTCGCGTGATCTTTTACTCTTATTATATTTTTTGCAACTTTTCTTCCTATTAAAATATGAGGTATTAGACGTGTATATATTTGATATATAATGTTTTTCTCGAAAAGCATATATCCCGTGTCCAGAACGCCGAAATTATAATCTGTATAAATAGATATTGGTGCGCCTATTGAGATATATTTTGACCAAATGTCAGTCATTTATAAGTATTGAAAATTTATATATATATATTAATTTTTTAATATAGTCCATATTCTTTCAAATAGCGGAGTGTTATATATTTTAACGATAACGGGATATCACCATTTGTTGCATTTCTCTGTTATTTCATCTAGTATATTAGCATACCATTGATTTAATATTAGATGAGAGTATGATGATTTATCAACATATTATTGTCCAGAATCTTAGTATGAGATTCGATACACATTTCATAATATATATAGTAGTTTATTTAGATAATCTACAAAAATACTTTGCTATAATAAAATCTCTAATAGAAAGAAACTTATAGGGTTTAACTCCATCCATAAGTAAAATATTATTAATCAGTTATTTAGAAAATATTTGTGTACGATATAAACCTTAGCTTTACCAGCCAAGAGTTTCTTATATAATTTATTAATTTTTACTATAGAGAGTTCATCATCACAATCTGTAATTAGACACTCCGGATCACTTATCTCAGCATAAAATGTATTTATAGTAATATAGTTATATTCATATTCACTATCTTCTGGTCCCAAAAATAAAACAAATTTATAAACAAAGGAGTTATATTTATTTTTTTTTATTATTTCATCAATATCTCTGTACCAATTTTGAGGATTAATTTCTAACTCATCTCTTATGTATTGTATATTATCTGGTACCATACTAACGATATTATAATATGGAGTTTCTATTATTTTATATGTTTTCCATATTGGAAATTTGAAGTATTTAGTGGGTTCCATATAGTCTAGTTTAAGATCTTTAAAAAAGATTCTCCAAAATTCAAGATTTATTGTTTGCGTAAGCCACGTATCATAATACACTTCATCTATAGTGTCCGCTAGATACTTCCGTAATTTATCATAGTTTTTAATATATACAACATTCTTGATGACTTCTTTTTCACCCAAAATACTCGGTATTGCGGAAATATCTGATGTGTTTTTTGGCTCCAATTCTATTTGTACACTCTGTAATTGGTCGTCATAAATATCGGAGCCAGTATATATAACTAATGGAATACCCTCAATAATCTGCTGGTGCCAAAATTTGCTCATTTATTATAGAATAAAAAAATTTATATTAATCATAGTTATATAACTGTAATTCCTTACCCATCCAATCAATATCTTTGGGAATTACGCTTAGTGTAATTTGATGTATATTTTTAAATATATTCAAATAATAAATTGCCTGTCCAACAACATCTACTATATCCATCCTGAATTTTATTGGCTTGCCGGTTTTATTAGAAATGCTGTGATTGGAAAATCTAAATCCAAAGCGATTCCACAGTGAATCCTGTATATAAATTTTATTTGCATCCTTACCCCAAATTTTTTTGTGTTCTTTACTGGGTTTTGATCTACCAGCCACAAAATTCTTCCATGCAGTAATACTTAATACAGTATATGGTAAATTATTATTTCTTGCCACAATATGTATAGCGGTACGATATGCCACATTTTCAGTAGATCCAGTAGCTTTCTTTCTATCAAAATAATAATCTTCTATAGCAATATCATCTATTTCGTGATCATCTATTATCTTTTGAATTTTTGCCATAAGATCTAAATAATGATCACCGCCATAATCAGAAGTTTTATCGATATCTATTATTCCGTACTCATAGATATCTGCTGATGTTTTATATACTCTAACAATACAATAACCGGTAGATGCTGCTGGATCAAGTACCAGGATGTTTTTCGAATCCATTTTTTAAAAGATCCTTAGAGACTTAAATTAAAAAAATAATGGTTATAATTTTACGACTAACGTAGTTATAAGCGATAAAAATATTTTTATTTAATGTAAAAATATACCATATATAATATCTAATTTCTGTTGGGAGCACAGAGGTTATTCAACTATTTAATCGAAATAGAAAAAAAATACCACCGTATATCAAATGGATTTAGTACAAGAAGTACAAACACAGTCCGAACTGGAAGGTCTCTTGAATTCGGAATCAGATGTAAACATTATAATTAAATTTGGTGCAAAGTGGTGTGTTCCCTGCAATAGAATTAAGCCTCTAATAGAGGAATTAGCAAAAAAAAGAAATGATATTAAATTTTATAGTGTCGATGTAGATAAAATATCTGATCATCCTGTTGTTGAGAAAATAAGAAGTTTACCAACTATCCGCAAATACTACAAGGGAAAATTGATATCTGAAGTGGTCGGATCTAATGAAGTATCTATTCGTAATTTAGTGATGACTTACTAATAATACATCCAAATAAAATATATTTTATTAAATGGAAGTTAATAAAATAGAACAGAAGATAATAAGACTTATGGATGAATTACCATTCATCTATTATATTAATCGTTCCGGGACGTATATAGAGGTATGTGTTAGGGATAAAACAACTCGAGACATACTATATGAGGAATTACAAAAAAGATGTAATTATCAAGAAAACATGTATATTAAAAATAACTTGGAAATTAAAATTATGCCTGTTAGCAGAATGGATCATGATGGCTATGTTATAGAAGAATCTCCCAAATGTAAATGTAATATTATATAGTCTGATATATGTATATATCATTATCGAATGTTGGAGATTCAATAATCGTAATAGACACATTACAATCACCACCATTTATTGTTAATTCTTTGTCGTGTAAATTTTCACTCACAAAATGGGCTAGGCTAGAACAATTTATATGCTTTCCAAGTACCAGACATTAACATTTTATATATTTCATCGATTATTCCATTATTTATCTTTATATATCCATCATAACCCGGAAAATTACTCCCGAGTAAATTATCCATATTACTTATAATTGGATAATAATATATACCTCCTACTTCCAGAGTAGTAGATTGTATAGATCCAAACTCATCATTGAGATCTATTATATTTCTTAACATAGTAAGATACCATTCAATAGGTTTTATCCGTATTTGATTTTTAAGTGATTGCAAATTAAGCTTTAGTTTAATAAGTAGGTATGATGATGTTTCTATTCTGTATTGTTCTTTCCAAATATCATCTTGCAGAATAATAACATCCTCTTCTTTGATGTTTTCTAGATTATATATAAGATTACGTCTTGATTCTAATGTTTCTCCCATGTGATGTATTAGTATACTAAATGGTGAGAAAGGATTATGATACGTATCTTGAATATATTTCATAAATGAATCCTTGTTTTTAATATATATTACGTATTTAACAGCTTCCTCATCAAAATCTTCACAGCATAATGAGTTCTCAAATAAATACTACGCATTGGATACCGCTCTATTTCACGTCGTTCAATAATATCATTAATAGTCGAATAAAGTGATATTGCCTTCATTTTAAAAACATATATTTATTATCCAAAATAATAAATTATTGATAGTAGTTGCCAAAAGATATTATAGTTATAGAATAATCGGAGGATATAAATGTAAATATTTTAATATGTAAAATTAGACATTTATATTGTGATATTTTAAGTATTATCAGTATATCTGTGGTTAATAATTTATATTAATTTCTCAACATGCTGCCTTGGCAGCGTCCTGGAAGGACATGCTGCTCTTGGCAGCGTCCTGGAAGGACATGCTGCTCTTGGCAGCGTCCTGGAAGGACATGCTGCTCTTGGCAGCGTCCTGGAAGAACATGCTGCTCTTGGCAGCGTCCTGGAAGAACATGCTGCTCTTGGCAGCGTCCTAGAAGGATATGGTTCCTATTAATAAATTAGAAAAAATTATAATATTATAATTTATATTAAATGGAAGACATTAAATTTGCATCCATATTACCATACAGCACAAATCATCGTGGTGAGTTGGTGATATTATTAGGATTAGAAGCTAAATCTCAAGATTGGGATACATTTGGAGGAAGATTAGATTTTCCATCAGAGGACTATAGAAAAGCAGCAGCAAGAGAAGGATATGAGGAATCAATGGGTCTTTTAGGTACAAAGGATTCTATTTATTATAATATACTAGATATAGAGCCAGTATACTATGAAGATGTTGCGATATTTCCATATAGAATTAAATATGATGAATCATTATCTTTAAAATTTGATGGTGTATTTGATTATATCAGGGATTTAAATCCCAGTTTCAAAACCGGGTATTTGGAAAAATTAGAAATCTCTTGGTTTAATCTCGAAGGATTATATGAAATAGAATTAAGAAATCCCAAAACAATTCTACATGTATTATCTGAATTATATGATAGAATTCGGTGAGTTATGAAATAAAATGCGCATATAATAAATGTGGACTAGATTTGACAAATTTCTTTTTTCTTTCTTATTGGCATCTATCGCATTTATACTCTTTACACCCTACTGGTATAGTATTCTAAGTCAAATTAGTTTGGATTTGGCAAGTCCATCAGGTATAGCAACCGAATATGGTATGTTTGTGAGCTATATAGTTTTAATTTTAATATTCTATTTGATTATGCTTTAGATAAAAAAAAATCACTTAAATGAGTGATTTAAGTTTTACATTAATTTACAGAAAAGATAAGAATATAGATTATCAAAGAGAAATCTTATCTGGTAGTAAAGAATATATTATTGGCACGATATGCTTTGTACTCGCTCTATTCGATCCCGGAGATGTTTTTGTAGAATTTAACGCTGAGAGAAATAGAATATATAATTCAGAACAACTTATGTGGTTTAGCACATATAACCAAGGACCAATTACTAAATTAATAACACTTACCGGATCGGTTCCCGCAGATATCCCTAGGAGATATTTTTTGTGGCAAACAACAAATCCACCCGATTCAAATTTACTTATGTCAGAATATGTTAAACAATTTACTGGGAAACAAATTCAGATTACTATGCCATACTCGGTAGTGGTTAAGAGTACAATTGATGATACATACACATTAATGCAATTTATGGATATTGACTTTATAGACGCTGGATATAGTATTATGAGAAAATTAGGAGTTGATAAAAAACACATTATTCGTATTAATTCTGGATCAGTTCCAGTTGAATATATACCAAAATAATTATCTATAAATATAGATAATTTAATTGATAGTTTCGATATCTGTTACTAACCAGGGAATATGGTGAGATTTTAATAACATTTTACCAGTGCCTTCGAGATGTTTCCAACTCAAAGAATAACCATCTATATTTTTGTGGTTATCAAATGTGTAGTCATCTGATTGTTTATTTTTAAAGCGATAGTATCTTAATTCTTTATCTGTTGTTAATACATAAACACTTGTTGGACTCATGGGGTCTATAATTGCATCCCATACATCTGTAATGCTAAAAATAATTCTGTCATTGTATACTAGATCCACAATATTACCTAAGAATCCTAAATAGTGTCCATATTTGGTTCCTAGACGTATACGATTATAAACATCCTCTGAATCTAATGAATAAGAACCGTTACCCAAAGTAAATTTATACGGCGCAATATCTGACATTGTCCAATTACCATTATGATAAGAGTAGCTAGTGCCACTCTTTTCTGCTAAAAAGAGATCACCATTAGATGCACAATCACAATCATAAAATTCTAAATCAGATATATCACGGCCTAAAAAGAAGTCGATAGGTTCCCAAGACGGTTCTAGATAATTACGATCAGTGTCCATGTAATATCTCTTAAATTCGGTATTAGAAAATGCTCGATATAATTTAAAATTACATAATGCATATAATGCATTTTTCATTATAAATATTTTTTCTATATTTTCATCTTCTATCTGTGAAGTTGCAACTGGTATAATTTTGCTGTCATTATGATAATAAATTTTCTTTTCTGTTAATACAAAGTAAGTTCCCTTTTGGAATCCATCGCAAATGTAATTAGTATCGCTGAGAATCCATCCTCCGTTCGGCATCCTTAATCCATCTCGCTCTATACGGAAAAGATGATTGCTAAGGGTAACTGCACCGCCATTATATTCAGCGGCATCTATTTCATCTTGTGTTTTTGGTAATCTTAAACAATAGCCCCAATGACAAATCCCCTGACATTCACTCTGTAGAATGCATCTATCGGAGTCAGCTTTTTCATTAAAGTTGACACTCTTGTTATTTTGTGAATTCACTGACAGATCTGGGGAAGATCTAGATGAGATATATATGAGTATTCCTATGAAAATTAATATCACGGCGATAATCACCACTTGCCGTAGCATTTATATACTAGAAAAAAATCTGAAATAGAAAAGCCAATGTGGCAGATTATACTTATTATAATTCTTTTTATTATATTAATATTAATATTGGTTAGTAATATTCAGATTTACCGTAGTTTACAGAGAATAAAATATCCTGTTCCTATAATAGATACCTCCACATTAGAGGAACCGGAGGTGCAAATTCAGCCACAAGTTCAGTTACAAGAAGCACCTAGACAATTATTTGTTCGGAATCTAAATATAAAACCCCAATCTACTTATCCCTCTCAATCCGGAATGAATAATTATCGTGTAGTTCCTATAGCGCCACTACCACCTAAAACAGTAAATTTATCAGTTAATGATATTCCTAAAAGTATACAACCACAAAGAAAACAAAAAAAAGAATTTGCATTAATCGATACCATTTCAAACCCCGGTAATCCTAGGAGGAGTCGATTTGTATATGATTAATTTTAATTTATAAAACTATAAATTAAATAGATTTGTTTTAAGAGAATATAATAACGGTATACACCGTTATTACTATATGAACGCAGCAGCCAGAACATCCAAAACCTGGCGACAACCCTGACCATTCATGACACAGACAAAAAAATACGGCAAGCCACCAACCCAGCCAGAAGTAGGTACGGGCATTTGTTGGTCTGTTTTATTATTTATAACCAGGATGATTTCTGTCTCTGGACTCTGTGTCCTAATCTCCGTAATGTAATTTTTAGCAGTAGACATAGTATAGTCATCGGTGGTCATTAAAATCAGGGCAACTGATGCACCTGAGAAATAATCTGTCTTCACGCAGCCAAATTTCTCCTGGCCAGCGAAATCCCAAAATTGCAAGCCGGCATGCTTGGTGTAATTTACGCCTACAGTTGGAATGTATTTGCGTTGAAATTCTCCAGTTGTACAAAAATGAACAAAAGCGGATTTACCAACCCCTGCTTCACCAAGTAATATGACTTTTCGCGACATGGCAAGTTATGTGGATTTTTTTATTTTTTTTCAATTTTAATTTAGTCGAATGCTACATCATTAAAATTAATATTTACTTGACGTATATTTCATATTCACCAACCGATAAATGTAGTTGCGCTTTCTTTACAGAAAGCAACGCAAAACGTAAATCAACATATCCTCTAGGATGTTTTTCTTCCTGTATTCCTAACCTCCAAAAACACCAAACATATGAATCCATGGGTCTGACTAACCATACTGTATTGTACCTTTCACGTAGTGTTTGGCAATCTAATTTTAATTCTTGTATGATATCTATGTTGCAAGATGACATAGTGTGTCCAATTTTATAACACTTCATACACAAATTATTACCGTGGTTTAATATTTTTTGTAGAGTTATTACGTCTTCCACACTTAAAGTTGGCGACGAAAAACTACCACCTCTAACTGAATGAACGCCATATTTATCCATATATTCTAAAGTAATCTTATCTTCATCAAATTTACTAGTACTTTCAATAGCGGATATTATTTTTACTGGTTTATGTATTCTCGTCCAGGATGATCCAACACCTAAAACGTGCTCTTTCCATCTTCTAGAAACATCTCCAGTTTTACCTACATAGTATTTATCATTTTCACAAAGTATAACATATATGTACTCTTGATAAGCCATATTATTTTCGCGGTCTAGTTATTTTTTCAAATTCCCTGCGTAGCCAGTAATCCGGATTTATCGCCAAGGGCAATAAATTAGTGGTGCATTAGAACCAAAGAGTTTGAAAGTAGACGTTTAATTATATTGATAAGATCATCTCTTGAACTAAATTAGAGTTTAATACTTATTAAGTGTTATTTTCCTTCTTTATACAAGAAATAATTGGATCGAAAAAATTTAATGTATTAAATGGGTAAAGGTCACAAACACCGCAAACACCACCATAAACATTCGAGTTCTTCTGAAGTAAATATCGTCATTAAGGAATGCGATAATGATGTTTTAATTGTACCTTCTGCTAAATGTCCTCTGTCAGATGAATATGCTAAATATATAGAATCCTTATGGAAGAAAGTATTTCCCGATGCTAGTTTATTACCGGTTATTGGATTTCCTTCTTATAAAAATTCTGGGGTACTAACTATAACACACAGTATGCCAGATATGCCTAAAATGAGTATTAACGGATTAATATCTAATTCACCCTTAGCTAATAATGCATTGTTTTCCTCAGAATGTAAGGATGGTAGATATATCAATCTTTACGAAATTATGATTCCAGATGTACCGGGAATCCGAGGCAATCTATCTGCATCTGAAGTTTATGTTAATGCCCTAAGAGATAATGGGTTAAATGTTCAAGGAACACATGTACATTGGTTCGGAAGTACTGTATTACCTAGAGACAAGGGAGTAACTGCCGTGCATCATATGACGACATCCGATATGGATCCGGCCGAATTTACACAACGTACCATCAAGGCGCTACAAACAGCGATGGCTGCGTTGAATCGTTAAATAGAGTTATAAATATTAAAATTATTTTAATATTTTTCAACCATCTCTAATTAATTATTTATCATTTAAAAATAAATTCAATCACTAGACACAACTTGGGAGTGAAATTTAATATCATATATTTACTAATTTTACACCATTAATAGAAAATTCTAAAATGCTATTAGGTACAGGGAATTCGTCATTGGCGATAAATTTGTTAGTGCCAATGCACCACTAATTTCTGGCTTCGCAGAGAATTCGACGGGGCATCAGCCCCGCTAATTTATCGCCGTTGGCGATAAATTCGTTGGTGCATTAGCCCCGCTAATTTATCGCCGTTGGCGATAAATTTGAAAAAAAAAATAATATTAATTTTTAACTAATCATGTTTGATTACGAATACTACTACGATTCAAATGATACTGAGTGGCCGGACTACGAAGATTTTTTATTGAATCACTTTGATAAATGTGAAGAGAATATCAATGCAACTCTGGAGATTAAACCTAGTCGTATTTATGGGGCGGGAAATGGAGTTTTTGCTAAACGAGATATACGTGCTTTTGAAATTATACAACGTTTTTATGGAGAAGAAGCACCAAGTGATCAAGTTAGATCATACGATGAAGAACTATATTGCTTTGATACCGGAGTCGGATATAAAATATACCCTTCGCCTGACTGTATTGTTAGATACATTAATGACACCGTAAAATTAAACTCATTTAATAAAAAAATTGGAAGACATCCGATACAACATAATACAGAATTCGAGTGTTGGAAAGTAGGACCAACAGAAGCTTATGTTTTTGTATACGCAATAGAAGATATCCCAAAGGGAGAAGAACTTTATATAGATTATGGTAATTCATATTGGTAATTTGATTTAAATGTTTAATGATAATATCATTAATATAATTATTATTATATGATATCTAATAAAAATTATTATTCATTATATGATAGATATTATATAATCATAGGATATATAATATAAATAATTATGGTACTAATAAAATTATATTAATGATTTATTTTTTCTTAGCTTGAGATCTAACAACATCGAGTGTTTCGGAAACCAATTGTTGTTCATTTTTAACCGATTGTAGTGTTTCATCATCTAATTCTTCTTCAAGCGGAACGAGTCCCTTTGATGCAATCTCTTTGATTCTTAGCTTGCTAAATTCTTCAGGATCGAAAATCTTTTTCTTTTGACCTTTCTTATTTTCGTTGTGCTTTTTATCCTCTTCTTGTAATTCCTGATAAAATTTAGAAAACGCAGAATCCAAAAAATCATCGCTTCTAACGGTTCGTCCATCAATAACAGTTTCGTCTTTGTTCTGCAAAAAGTAAATCTCAACCAAATTTCGCATTGTCTCAATAGTAGTATATCCACGTTGAAGACATGTCATCTGTTCTAGTAAACTATCTCCCTTGATAATAGTTTGCGCTCTAGCATTCCCCTTTTTAGAAAGCGAATTACCAAAATCGTACTGTAAAAAGTCTTGCCAGTCCTCAGTAATACAATAGATCTCACAATCATCTGAATTATGTGAAATCTCTTTCATCTTATTCAACCAACTATCGATTTCTGGTAAATTTTCAACATAAGAATGGAATTGCTCTTTATGCTTGGCGTCTAGTTCTTTGTATAACTTCAAAAGATCAACAAATTTAGTAGACTTAGCTACTAATTGCTTTTTATTGATACCAGAAGTTACAATTTTATTGATAACTTTATTTTGTGGTTCTAATTTCTTAACGTCAGGCTTTAAGACCCTTTCCATTTTTAATATGTCATTGTATTTTTTTCAAATTTATCGCCAACGGCAACAAATTGGCGATGCCCTGGCGCCAACAAATTTCTCAGCAAAGCTCAGAAATTAGTGGGACCATGCGGCCCATTGAATTTCTCGGTAAAGTTCAAAACTTTACGATATTATTAAATTATCTTAATAACCTTATTTTTCTTACCCAAAATTCAATTACGCGCAAAGATTATTATATATCCAGCTTATATTATCATTATCTAAATTTTGTATTATTACTGCCCCAATACGTTGTTTATATCGTTCTGGTACCAAATGATGCAATTCAAATAGATCATATATGCCATGAATATATACATCTGAATAATACTCATAAAATTTAATTATATTGTCAATATATCTATCAAGATGTGCACTAGGAATTGTACTTAATCTCAAAACTATATTTTTAACTCTCTGGTATAAATCATCGATATCCACAGAACCAGGTCTATGTAATTCATCAGAGATATCATAAATAATATCTTCCATTTATATACCAATTAAATTTTATGGAATGTATATGTCTTAATAAATTCCTCTACCGGTTTGGGATCTACTCTCGCGAGAATAATTGCCGAATTAACATACGAAATAGCTATTTTATTTTTTATAGTAAAATTATTATCAGCAATACTTTGAAGATAATCCTCCACAATATTGGCATGATGTATGTTATATTGATGTTTGATATCACGTAGACTGATTTTATCATCTTCATCCGAATCGGATAATAATTCATCACTCGAACTCTCTGATTCTGGTTCATTAGACCAAACAATATATCCATATTCATAAATATCAGTATCTAATGTCCATGATGTGGGACCACCATCATTACCTAATGGACTGGTAACCCTAAGATAAATCTTACCCCTATTAATAATATTAAATCTAGGATCTGATTCTATAAAATTACTCAATACACCATCTCGATATATAATTGCTGGTTTATCTATACAATATGACATTGCTTGTGCGACTATTTTATCTCCTTTAATTTGATTATACTTTTTTTTGTATGATTCATATTCAGATGCAATCTTCTTATATAGATCATGTATAGTACTTTGCATTTAATTAACAATTTCTTTACACTAATAATTGATCTTTTCAATAATCCTAGTAATAAGTTTATTTTCCAATATCTCATGCTCTAATTCGGAGCGCGTAGCTATGGTTTTTAATTCTTTTGATTCTATTTTTTCTATAATAGTATTAATATCTTGTTCAAATTCCTCGGATTTATCAATAGCAATTTCAACATCAGGATTTTTGATATCTTTTAGTTCTTTCGATGCGACGACAAAAGTATTAATCATCAAATCGTGCAATGGATCTACAAGTTTCTCGGTTAAAGCATAGACTTCGGAATTATGATTCAACAAAAATTTCTCTAATCCATTGACATAGCCATTATTTTCAATCAATAAAATAATAAGATCCTGTTCATCCATGAGGTGTTTATAGAAACTATAGTGTTTACTACCAATAGGTCCATTTAAATCAAAATACACCATTATTCTTTTATGTAATTTATTTAAATCTTGAGCAGTTTTAATCATATCTTGATAAGAGAATTCTCTACTTTCATCTATTAGTAGATCTTCAGCATCAGTTTGATACCGTGTACCTAACATTGCTTGATACGTAAAATAAGAATGATCACTTAATATTTTAACTATATCATAATAATCTTGATCTTCGAGAGCCATTTAATAGTAAATAAAATATTTACTAATGATAATTAACTAGGTAATACTCTTACGCTATCATGCAGATATAACCTGGCCAAAGTATAAATTAAATATTGGGCATCATCATCATCATGTAATCCTAAAGTGAAGTAATCTTCGTAAAATTTATAAATCTCATCTAAATCAGTAGTTGATAAAACATCCTTAACTGAAAGATTATTAATCCGAATGTATTCATATACATTTTTTAAAATTTCTTCTTTTTTTGTGTTAAGAATCCGTTTCTCTTCATCATACCAATCTGCCAATAGTATTGGTTGTGAGACATACTCTTCAAGTTCTTGGAGGAACTGGTTGCGTCTGAGTTTTAAGAAATAAGGACTGTTAATAAACCGCCGACTATAAATAGAATTATAAAGATCACAGGGTAGTGCTATATTATCAAAATCTATATTAAAATTATTCATAAGTCTCCTTTTACATCTCTCCTGTTCTTCGAGACTTTGGGACAAAAAACTACCCTGTAGACCAGGACTTTTTTTTCTGTAGCTCATTTTACTACAAAAGATTTTTTATTATTACATCAAGTAATAATAAATTTAGTCCGGGGGAGAATCGAACTCCCTAGCCAGCTTTATAAGAACCAACACAACAACCAGTTGCCGGACTATACTTGATAGTATAGTCCTAAGAGCTCAGGGGAGAATCGAACTCCCTGATCAACATTATGTTTCGTTGATCCCACCCAGTAACTGAGCTATACTATTAGTATAGCTAATATAGTCCAGGGGAGAATCGAACTCCCTAGCCAGCTTTATAAGAACCAACACAACAACCAGTTGCTGGACTATACTCGTTAGTATAGTCCCAATATTTACTGTGTTCCGTGGTATCTAATCCAGACACCACGAACAAGGTATCTAACACCTGATACCAGAATTATTTTATATACCCTAAAATTTTTTTTTCAATTTACACATAATATACTTTAATATACAAAGTGAATCTAAATATTATTTAGATATATTTATATATATTATTCAAGATGCGGTCTTTATGGGTAATGTTTTTTTGAATTTATACATACTGTATTAGTTATAAATTTGTTGGTGAAAGGATACGCAGAAAATATATATGAACATAGATTTAGTGATGCAAGTAGAGGTATTGTAAGCAAATATAAATTATGATTTATTTATACTATCAAAGAAAAAATAATCATATAATTATATTTATTCTATACTATATATGGATACTATTTCCACAAATACTCATTATGTATGGTATATACTGAATCTATTAGTCCTTTTAATTTAGCTTTTCCTCTATATTCACATACATCATCACTAAGTTCATCAATTAAATAGTTCACATCTAGTTTTTTATCAATATCATGATATAATGAATTGTCTGTATCGGTTTTCAGACTAGCATTATAATGGTCGAGATAAATCAAATAGGACCTAGACTTTTTATATAATTGCTTCAATTCATCAGTAAATAAATGATTACAGAGATATCTATTAAACCATAAGTCATATACATCTTGCAACTCTTTAATTACTGTCTCGTAGTATTTTTTACCATAAATTACATATTTAATGGCATGAATTACGTCAAACAACATATCAATTTCCTCAAATCTATCCGCCATACACAACGGTAAATTTTCTCTCAACCGCTTTATGAAGTGATATATCCTAACTCGAATATCCCCCCGAACCTCACTTATTTTCTCAGATAAAATTTCAATCACATGTATTCTTGTGTATAATACTTTATCACGCATACTTTTGTAAAAACAACCCATGTCCATCAAAGCTACTATTATAGTAGATATTTCCATCAATAATGATTCCAACATTTTGGTAGAGTATATTATCAGGATATTCACTATAATGATATTTATCAGTAATAAAATTATCGGCATTATCAACAGTTCCTACTTTTAAATTTATTTTCCATCTAGATATCTCTTTTAACGTGCAAGTAAATATTTCATTCCCATAAGACACATTAAATCCTGCATTTTCTAGTTCTGTTTTTATATTGTCTAGTTCCATTTATATAGAAATTTATCTCTTTGTAATAATCATCAATCATTAAAATTTAAACCGAATATTATCGTGTCTAAATAAATTCCATTACGAATAGATATTTTATACAACAAAGTTAATGATAGTATCATTAACTCAATTAATTAGAAATAAGTGGCTCCATATCAATTCCAAGTTTATTTATTCTCCATATGTGCCATAATTTAATAGTGAATCCAATAAAAATAAATACTATAAACAAACTAAATAATACCACTATAACGATAATACCTCCAGTTGTATTTGCAGTAGGCGGATTAACTATACAATCATGTGTAATAATGTCATAGTGTAAATTTGTATCACAAATAATTTCACTAGTGAAGATATTTCCATAGACGCACTCAACAATCAGAGCGCCAAAATCTGTTATTTTTGTTTCAACTGAATATTTACTACAACTAGTTCCTATATCTCTTATATATTCTTTACCATTGTATGTTATTATTAAACAAGAAAGAGATATAGTGTAATTAGAAATACCAGCAATTCCATCTCTAATAATTATACTATCATTACCATTATAGTATGTTCCATCTTCAATACATTCATTATCTGTAAATCTAAAGAGTAGCGATATTAATTTCATAGAGTGTAGCATTGCAATATGGCTTAATCCAGGATCGTTTAAATTATGTTCATCTCCTTTTAAGTTAGACATAGACGAGTATGGTATTATACCATCACCAGGAACGGCACTGAACCAATGTTCGTCATTTTCTTGGTAATAGTTAAATGGTGTATATACTGCGGAATTAGTTATATAGTATGTTTTTCTAGCAAAGACTGGATCGAAATTGTTATCCAATCTCTCCTTTTTAAAATAGGGTAATAGAGATAATGCCTGCAACCAAAATTGTTGATCGGAATCTATGGTAATGGTTGGATTAATCGTGTCCTTTGGAAGAAGTTCGTATGATGAATATGATTCAATAGCTATTCTTTTTGCTAATTCTGATGAGATAAATTGGTTCCCTAAATTATATCCATTAATAAATGAATTAAGTGCTTGACCAGCAATCCCTCTAAGCGGTGTCGAAATGCCGATCCATGCTCTAATATTACTATCGCCATTTTTTCTAATATATTGTTGAACAACTAAACCACCCATAGAATGGGAAATAATAATAGGTTGATATTCTCTAATTATATAATCCAGTCTTTTATCTAATGAAATGTTATATATAGATTGCCGCCAATCATATGGATGGCCAAACAAATTAATTCCCGATTGATATCCAATATCTTTAAAATATTTAATAATAGTACTAAAGTATTCAACTTCGCTTCCATCTAAAATATTAATACTCTCTAAGCCATTATCATCATATTTTGTGTACACATTATTTGAAAATCCAACCAGGTATTCAGCATATTTTTCTGAATCGTTCGACGAGATCCAGACCCTACGTCCAGGATTATCTGGCACATCCGCATATAATATGCTACCTCCAATTCCCGGTATCAATAATACAGGATTTAATGGGGGTTGAAATTTAATTCGTGCTTCAAAGGGATCAGATACTGCTACAGATAACAATACTCCCAGATAGAAAAAATAATGAATCATGTTCCTTCGGGACGCTGCCAAGAGCAGCATGTTCTTCCAGGACGCTGCCAAGAGCAGCATGTTCTTCCAGGACGCTGCCAAGAGCAGCATGTTCCTTCGGGACGCTGCCAAGAGCAGCATGTTGTTAACTCAATAATTATTAATTTTCAATTACAAATATTTACGATATTGATTTTATTGTTAGATATCATAAAATTAAAAGATAAAATTTGATATAAAAATATCAAATATATTAAAATGTGTATAGAAGGAATCATTGAGGATGATAATGATGAAATTATCGAAAAAAATAACACGGATCCATGTACCGCACTAACATTGTTTGGAATATTTTTATTTTTTAATTATTATATATTTTATAATTAGGCAGGTATAAGTATTTGTTTTTCATTAAACAGGTCTATGAGGATATCACAAATTTCACTTTTACTGGGATTTAATTCAGATAAATTATAGTAGTATTGAAGGTCTTCATTGCTAAGATTATCAGTGTCTATTTTTAAATTATTAAGTTTTGTATATATTTTTTCCATATTTTCTTCTTCTTCTGTTTCTCCTGGCGATTCGTATCCTAGAGTTCTTAGGTGTCTATATAGACTTGGTATGGTAAACGATGTGCATTTTTTACCTAAAACTCTAGCACTACCTCTCTTTTCATCGGATTCTTTTTTCTCTAATTTATCTACAATATATAGTGATTTTTGATCTTGTATATAATATGCATATAAATCTGTTTCAAAAATATCACTATATGTATTTTCTAAATAATTAGTTATGGCTTCTTTATAATATGGTAATTCTTCTTTAGAAACACTTCTCCATCTTTCTTGATTATATACGCGAATAATATCGGGTCCACTTCTTAAATATTGATTAATATTGTATTTATTTCCTCTATTGTCGGTAGTATAATATGTGTGTAGCACAATTTTTGGTATATCCTCTGGAATGTCGACTTCTGCGGCCTGTGCAAAAATTCTCAGCGTGTTCTTTTTTTGTATGTCGGCTTGTATACGATATGTAGGATCTGGAATTTCCATAATATAATAAATATATCTATTTTCTATAATATTTTCAGTATCACTTCCTGTACCAGATAATAATCTAGAAATAACTTCTTCTAATATTGCCAAGCGCTCTAGAAAAGATAATTTATCCAGAGCAGCATATACCGTCTCTTCTTTTTTATCGATGTTAGATATCAAGGATGACATATTATTTAACCAATCAGCAACATCTATGGATAGTGTTTCTTTTATTATATTGCTTAGTGGTAGACTGATTGATCCGATTAAACCATTTGTATAAAATGATTCACTGGGCTGTGTTTTATGATGGCTTGGTAATATATCTTGTGTATAAAGTATATCGTTATCGTTAACTATATATCTAATAACACCTATAGGAGACAATACTACCGTATCAATTAAATCAGATGCAGCTCTAACAACATATGAATAGTTATTCCATGGACCGGATGACATTATTTCATTGAATGTTAGTTGATTTTTATTTTTAAGTTGATCTATTATCCAATTTTTAATTTCATCAATCTTTTCTGTAGCATATAATACATCATAACTCTGTTTTTCACTTTCAAGAAGTTCTATTTCTTGTGGTTGCCGATAACAACGATATTGACATTTTAAATAATCACATTCTTGACTATAATCTTTTCTGCTTGTAACGATATTTCTCGCTATGTTTAATAAACAATCCCATGAGAGTATTTTCATCATTCTAAAAATATAGAGATTGTTAATTTCCTTTAATTCTGCATTTCTGTAAATATCTAGATCTACAGTCCAGTTGCTACCATTAGATTGAGCGATGGCACTATCTAATAAAGAGGCATGTTGATATATTCTTACAGTTACATTTCTACCTGTTTCTTCTTGTAGTGTAGAATGACTTGTGGCACGAATAGCACGACTGTAAGCTTGATATGTACTGGCATTATTCCAAGGCGGTGATATTATGTGTACATCCAACACGTTGCTAAAATTTATTCCTGTCTTTGTTTCACTGGATCCAATAATAAATTGTAAGTATTCTCCATATCTATTTTCATAACTATTAAATATTTGCAATATATTTGAAATAATATTACCCGATACCGTACCCGCAATAACAGCAAACCGATGTTTTTTGTCTATAAGAATAGTGTTATTTGATTCACTGGTACCGGTAGCACAATATGTAGGTTTTTGTGAAGGAGAAACGACAACGGGATTGTCAGGAATAAGTTGTTCGTATTGTATCACATTACCAGCAGTATCCTCGAATTGAAAAGTATTTAATGATGCACTTAATGAATCAATACCAGCACCAGCAACAAATTCATAATATACAAAACTTTTTCTTTTATCATTTATTAAAATATTTATTAATTCGTTAATTTTAGCAGAATATTCCGCTAAATTTCCCCCTTTATTATTCATATTATTAATAAACTCATCAGAAAAGTATTTTTTATTGTCTTTAGTTATAATATACTTTTCGGATGGATCTCTCGCAGATCCATCCGGAAAAACAAAAGTTGCTGCTAACCTGGAACTTAAATGAACACTATCTTTGATTAGAGTATTTTTTAAATATGATATGGATTGAAATTTTGACATTTCACTATTATAAGTTATAGTTTGATATTTTCGTGCTTCTCCCTCAGATGTTGTCAATATACTTCCATCTCGACTTTCAACATTACCAGTTATGGTATCTCCAATATATTCAATATCAACACCAACCGGAAGAGCTCTGACATAAGAAATATAACCATTAAAGTATGGTGCGAAATCATCTACTGTCCATTTGAGATAGTCATCTTGTTCTTTCATTTGTTTATCTAAGGGTAGTATAAGATTCATTGTAGGTACAAATTCACGATAGTCATCTAATATGGGTGTCGCTGTAAATAATAAAATTTTACTACGTTCAATAATATGAAATAATCGATGCATGATAGCGTAGGTGCTGCTAATTTCATTGATACTTAAACCATCCGCTCCCTCTGTGGGAGAATTTCTGATAGAGTGAACTTCATCAAAAATGAATAGACTATCGGAGTACTTTTCTATTAATTTTTGCTCATCTCCTTTATAATTTACCAAATCCCTAGAAAATTTTCCAATACTGTGTATGCTGTAGTAATTTTTTATCTCTGCTCTCGCTGCCCTACGCTGCTGTTTTGCTGTTTCTGCCTTTTTTATTTTCTCAGTATAGTATTTTCCAGCAGTGCAACTGCAAATTATTTGACGTTCTATTTCTCTAACTAAAGTAGGACTCATGGTAATGATATAAACTGTTTTAATATTTGTTTTTGTAGGTTTAATATAATCTGTTATATAAGTAGCTACCGATGCTGCCATATCGGCCCTAAAATTTTCTGCCGCACCTATACCATAGCATGTTTTACCAGTACCAGCACCCAATATACCTAACATTCTATCATATTGAGCCATGAATCTTAAACCCTGCAACTGATACTTAAAAAGACCACCCGGAGGAGGACGTGCGGGTAAGGGATCGGTTCTTAATTCATTAAACTCTTCCATACTATTAAGTATGCTTTGTATATTATCATCATTTTGATCTGGATAACTATAAAATAATTGGTCCAGTTCCATTTATTTAGAAAAAAAAATATGTAAGATAAATACACATAAAAAATCTCCCTTGGTAAATGAACAGAACTAGCAAGTCGTTTATAAATCATAGTTCTCTTTCTGATCATTATATTATTTTGGATCTTGATGAAACTCTAGTGCATAGTTTTGAGTGTAGCGATTCCGATCCCGAAACTAAATATAATGCCAAGTATATACAATCACAACCACCAGAAATTAGAGAAAGAATTTATAGTATCCCTGAATCAGAAATGGGAGGCGATCCTAATGATCACCGAATTACAGTCTGGGGCATATTCCGTCCCGGGGCAGAGAAATTTCTTCTCTTTTGCTGCTGTTATTTTAAAAAGGTAATTATTTGGTCCGCTGGTGCTAAGGAATATGTGCATGCTATTGTTAAAAGACTTACTAAAAATATTAAAGTGCCTATTACAATTTTAAGTAAAGGAGATTGTTATAAAAGTAAAAGTGAAGATGGGTTCTATTCTAAGCCAATTAATTCCATCGCTAGAGAATTCGGAATCAACATAGAGCATACATTTATTTGTGACGATCGCGATACGGCTTTTTTCTATAATAAAGACAATGGAATCGAAGTTCCACCTTATAACCCCAGTCCCAGGGGATTATCTGAACAAGATAGATGTCTCGAAAATCTTCAAAACTGGTTTTGGAGGGGAGATGTTAGTAATTCTCCTGATATTAGACATTTAGAAAAACCCGGAAAAATGTATTTAATGTCTAAGAACAAAATTGAAATAAAATAAATCTCAGGGAAATGGAAGTATGTTCCACGAGAACACTGCTACAAACAGTATGTTCCGCCCGAACACTGCTACAAACAGTATGTTCTTACCTCAGGATGTGGTTACTGAGATTACTCAGTATCTTAATATTAGAGATATTAAATCATTTTGCATTTCATGTAAAAACTATCACCAGTTTCATAATATAGTGACAAGAGTTCCGCTTATCAGAAGTCAACTAATGTTGCATCAGATTGATGCTGCTAATTGGTGTTTGTCAAAAGAGAATAAAAATGAGAATATGATTTTAAATCTGGATATTGGTAGTGGAAAAACTAGTGTGATGTGCTACCTGGCATCTAAATCTAAAAAACCAAGTATTCTACTATGTACACCTAGTTTGTATTCTAACTGGATAACTGACTCAAAAAAACTCTTTGGTGATAGAGTTAAATTCGTAGAAATGAACATTATTACAAATTACATAGCATCTATGAATATTTTACGAGAAAATGCCATGATTTTAAAATTACCTGTTCCAGTAGAGATATCCATTGAGGATATTTTATCATTAAATACGATTATTTATATTGATACAATATCGTTCACCAGATATTTTTATATTCTCCAAAAAAAACTAGGTAATATTGGAAATCATTTTGAGAGAATCATTTTTGACGAATGTCATAATATAGATATTAATAGTGAGTACTATAATATTTTAAAGTATCATGTAAATATACCCATAATTGGATTAACAGCGAACAATATAAGCTCTAAAAATAAAATATGTGATATTTTTAAGAAAAATAATAAATTAAACATCTTTAAAAGTGCAAAGTTAGATTATAAAACAAATAATACTCCTAATTTCATTAATTTGTCTACGCCATTAATTGATGTTATCATCAGCGGTTTCTACAATCGATTAATAGAAGAAAATACGGACAAGTATGTTGGACCCGACGGATATCTAATACGGAGTAAAATTAAAAATCTCTTTATTAGAGATTTACGATATTATAATTCTATACCTCCAGCTAATTTACGGTTGGTTGATATATTAGAAACTAGGACTATTATATATAAAAAAGATAAGAATGTTGCACTTCCTGCCTTATATGGATTACCCACAATTAATAAAAGAAACAACAATATAATTATCTCTGATTTTAACGAAGGTAGGATAAATACCATGATATCTTACTTCAAGTATTCGGATGGTATAAATTACTCTAATGTAGATTCTCTTATTATACTGGGTATACCAGAAACATATCCCAAATTTAAACAAATAGTAGGTAGAGTCCATCGATACGGTATGAATAAAACAAATATATATTATCTGTGTAGTACTGATAAAGATATGTTGGATAATCAAATTATGGAAAAATATATCTCTAAGTATCTAAAAGAGTATAGCTAATTGTGTAATAATATATTTACTTTCCTAAATTATAAGATAATTTACCACCTGAAATTATAATATAATAATAATTATATTATCGTAATATATTTTACTTTCTAAAATTATAATATAATAATAATTATGTTATCATAATAATTTACTTTTTAAAATTATAATATAATAATAATTATATTATCATAATAATTTACTTTCTAAAATTATAATATAATAATAATTATATTATCATAATAATTTACTTTCTGAAATTATAATATAATAATAATTATATTATCATAATAATTTACTTTCTAAAATTATAATATAATAATAATTATGTTATCGTAAGATAAGATAAATTTATAATCCACAAATATCACCAAGTGGCTTACTCTTAAGAAGATATTCTAGTGGTCTAGGACAGGAATTCACTGAAACTTCTAGTACGTTTGTTTTTTTAATGTCCAGGCGAGATACATCAACTTCACTTTCAGATGTCTTTTCTATCTTGCCCAATTCTCCGAGTTCAATGGATCTTTCTGCTCGTCGACATGAATAAAATAATTTATATTTATCATGATATACCTTAATAATGGCAAATGGATTCTCGTGATCATGATCACGTCGACATATGGTACAAAAACTTGGTTTTTTTCTCTGTAAAACAATAAGATTATTTTTAAGTTCAGTAAATGTAATGGCACTGCTGTGTCTTTTTATATCAAATTTAAAATAATCGTTCAACATTATAATTGCCTTCTTAAGTATTTCTTTACTGATACTTGGACTTTCTTTAATATCACTGTAGATTTGTTTTTGTGGGAATTTAATAAGTGCGCCATCTGCTATCCCAATAATAGTATCCTTAAGTTGTCTTAGATAATTATATGTAGGATCTGTTATATCATTATCACCAGCACTATATTGGTGTCTAATTATTTGTCCATTATAGTAAAAATCGGATATTGTTTTATATCTGTTTGCATTTTCTTTACTACAGCCAACTAGCCTAAAATTTTGGAGTCTTGAATAGACTTTAGAGTCTACTATCTTTCTTATGGGTTCTGAGAGCTTTTCACATACTAATGTATAAAATTCCTTTGCCTGTATATTATCAGAAACATAATTTTTACAAACAACGATATGTAAACTTAATTTCGACTGATTAGACGAATTACAAATAACTATATCATGATATATATCTAAATCGATATTTGTATATTCTTTCATAACTGTGATAATGGCAGCAACAATTTCATCAATAGCTCTTTGTTCCAAAGAAACATCTTCACCATCGACGTCAAAATACAAACGATGGGGATAATTTGCTGGAATTAATTCATAAAAAGACATTTTATCCTTAGGTAGCTGTTTCGTAAAAATTGCGAATTCATAATAGTCTTTAAATTCGGTAAAGTAATTTTTGTCATGCCACGTTGCCCTGACATAAAAACGATTGGGTATTATTTTAAAATTATTGACAAAGTTAGTATGCCATTTTTTTCCTAGTATCTCTGTCATTTTAAATTACGAATAACTTTTTGTTCAAATTTTCTACCAAGGGAAAATTATTATCAGAATAAATAATTGACATATTATATAAATCCTAATTTCTTTAGTTTTTTATCTAAAAAGGGTTTAATTTCGTTGTCGTATTTTATTACAATTAGTGTTATTTTTCTAGATTTGCACAATTTTTTCTTTAATTTGTCTCGATACTTTTGTTCTGTTAACATTTCTTGGTCGTTTAAATTTGGAACAATCTCATAGTGTTGTGGACCATTATATTCTATGGCTAATTTTAGTTCTGCGTTATAGAGGTCTAGTTCCATAGGATATCCTGTTTTATCATTGATAAGCCATTTTGGTCTAACATTCCTAAATTTATATCCTTTGAAATATACATTTTCTAATAAACTCTTACAGTATAATTCTGATTTAGATTTAACAACTCTACGTCTAGACATTTTTAAAAGATTAATATTTCTTTTTCATTTATATTATCTCTATGTTCAGATATTTATTTGATTACTCAATAGTTAATATGATTTTGAATCATATTATATGACTAAACTTTATCGATACTATTTTTTTTAATAATATTACTAGCTAATCCACTAAATGTAGCTGTATTATTTTTTTTATCCGAACTTCTACCCAACGTACCAGAGGGAAGCGCTGCTTGTGGTTTAATGATACTAATACTCTTATATGATTGAATAAATATATCACCAATTACAAATCCATTCAAAAGTAGAACACCTAAACTAACAACTATAACCATTACAATGCTTGAAACATCTTGATTTTCTACAGGTACGGCATACTGTGTAATTATGACAATAGTATATACTAGTAAAACTATCCATACTGAATAGAAAAGACTCGAATTCTCTTCATATTTTAGACTCCGCGCTTCTGTAATTTTATTTCTAAGAGATCCAATGTATATACCAGAGATAATAATAATACCACCAATAACTAGCCCAATAATTCTAAATATCTCAAATTTATCTCCTGTTTGACAAGATAGATAATTTAATGCGGGTTCATATTCACTAGGAGAATTAACAAGTAAAGTAATATTACCAACAGCAACCATTAATATAGATGGTATATAAACGAATAAAATAATACCGAACAAGATTAAAGCTAACTTTTGATCTGAAATTCTAAAAATTCGCAAGTCCTTAATATTAAAAATTTCTGCTATTCTCCAGTCTTTTAGAATAAGTGATCCTAGAACCAAAACAGCAGCGGGACCAATAACTAAAACTCGCGCCTTGCATGATGCATCACTTGTTAATCCAGGCAACCATGCCAAAAGACCCAATTCAGTAATTATACATCCAAATAATGATATTAATAAGAATGTTCTTGAACTTACTTTTGCTGCTGGTGTTTTCCAAACACACAGTAATCCAGGTAATACACCAAAAACCAGTATAGTTGTAGTTGTTCCAATAACAGAAACCCCGATAAGATCAGCTACATTTCCCCATTGAGACTTGATTTCTCTAAGGTGCCACTTTGGAAACGGATATATCAATAGTCCACTCGTCGCCACAACAATTTCACTGGCTGCTGTTTTCTGGATTAAGACAGCCTCCAATCTATTTTTACCATTAGCTACATATTGTACAGGTCCAACAATGCTATCGAAATTACTACGGTAAATTGAAGTGTGAACACTACTATCATTTGAAGATTTGGCACTCATAAAAGCTTCATAAAAACTTTGAATTGTCAACATAGCGTAGATAGACATTGTACCTGGATTGACAGTATTAATATTTCTATAGGCCTCATAAAATTTACCGAGGCTTCCCCATTTAGCAACTTCGGGGAAACCAACGTCTTCCGGTGGCATGTTGGTAAATGACATAATATAATACGCTAAGGATGGATCATCAAATGATTGGAAGAAAGTACTTGTCATAACTGCCTTGGGTGCATAATTAGAATCTCTTAAATATGACATTGACCACTCCAATGAAGGTCTGTGCATACATAAAACTAATACATCAGAGCCGACATCCATCGCCCGATTCAGAGAAAAAGTTAAATTGGAAACCAAGAGATCAGATAATACATTCGCATGTATTACACTCTGATACTCTACGACATTAATTTTGTTATATTTAAGCTGCTTAGATAAACCGGCACAACTTTCTCTTTGAAAATCTTCGTCTGCGGAAATAATAGTAATATTTTTTACACCGACATTAACTAAATATGGTATACTTGATAGCATAAGATATTCAGTTGCCGTTGGCGCACCGATACCACCAATATTATACCATATATCTATAGACTCAACAGGACTAAAGATAACTTTACGTCCGTAATTTTTTACTAACTCCATGGCATCCGTAGCCCAGAAAGTTGGTGATGGAGGCGGACCAAGAACATAATCAATAGAAGAATCTTTAGCCATAGCCTCATAATTGCTCATAAAAATACTTTTATTTGTTGTGTGATTCATTACTTGCAATTCTAATGTAAATGTTTGATTATCCAAAGTCAAATATCTCTGATTATCTGGAAAACTGTTAACAATATCAATGGCATACTGTAATCCAGTAACTAATTCACTATGTAATGACCCTTGTCCAGGTAAATTAGGATTGATAGAAATTCCAAATTTAATTAACTTACTATTTCCTATCATAAAAATAGTCGATATCAATATCAAAGAATTACAGTATTTCATGGTTATCTCCTTCCGCAGCTGGATATTTTTTCAAATTAAAATGAGGGATAAGATAATTAATCTTATAATTTGTTGAATAGATTATTAGTAAATTGAAAAAAAAATTATACTTAATTGTAACAATGTCTGTCACACTGGTTACTGCTGAAGGTGAATATCACACTGTTCCTATAGATATTGCATACCAATCAGATTTTATTCAATTGGTACTTAATGAATCAGACGCACAAGATTCGGAAATACCAATCCCATGCGTTGACGCACCGACAATGAAGCGCATTATTGAGTTTTTAATTACTACTGGAGATAACACTGTAGAATTGGTTAATCGCTGCAAAACTTTGCCAAAGGAGGAGCTTGCGAATTTTTTGAGTGCGACACACTACTTAAATATTAAAACTCTATTTAATGCGGCAGCCGATGCCGTTGCCAAAATTCTCGATGATATGAAGGACGTTGATCAAATAGCTGACTACTTAGGGGTAAAGAAATCACAAGAAGAACTAGATGAAATAAAAAGGGAAATTAAGTGGCTGGATCAATAAAATATATTATTTATAGCATCAATAAGTAATGATTTATCTGTATTAGATTGAAGTAGGATACTTAGTAGATTATCAGTATTTAAATTAATCATGTGGTGATAAAATTCATTAGCTAAAACTGTTAAAACTCTGATATCCCTATATGTAAATTTTTCTCTTTTATTATTTATAATAAAATAAAATGGTTCGTGTAATTGTGGAACTATATCGCTGAGTGTTTCTAATAGAGGTAAATCTGCAATATCAATATAAATTGTGATATACACAAGTATATCAAAATTTCTTTCAGCTGTATCAACGTTGAACCCTAATTTAGGAATTACATTCATAATATTAGTATAGGGGAGAATGATCTTAGTTTTATTATAATTATTCATAAGATTAACATAGTTGGAAAGTATTTGTTGATTTATATTCATTTAATTAATAGTATTTTAAATTTTCGTTAATCCACTTCCATGTATTTTCAAAATTGTTATAAACTTCAATAATCATACTTATCATTCCGTGATATTTATCGTAATAAATATTTAAATTATTGTACATTGCGTGTGTTTCACTTTGTTGTATGCTTGGAATTACTATTACTTCCAATTCTTGACCGCTATACAACTTTAATAGTAAAACTCTTTCTGAAAATCTAACTTTTTCTGTATTATCTGAATAGATATCACATGGTCCAACATCATATCTATATATATATGCATCATCTGCAACATAATCTACCGGTGCCATAGACCAGCGATGATAGATAGTTTCATCATTATAATTAGTAGTATTTTTTCGTATACATATTGCATTCATAGCTGGATTTTTTAATTTTTTATAAAGGTCTCTCCGAAGAGTGTTGTATTCGGTGATGGATTTTTTACCCGTAACAATAATAATATTTTCAAGTGGAATTGCGTTCATGAATTTATAATATTGTTAAGTGTTATTTTCAAATTTATCGCCGTTGGCGATAAATTAGGGGCGTATGCCCTGACAATTCGGATAAAATGGATAATCTATGCAAATACAAATACATGAATAAATTACCTGTTTATAATGCTGACATTGTGAATTATAAGTACAATAAGTATGTTGTTACAGGAGTAGATCGCGAAGATAGTTGAATTATTGGGAAACTCTGGAAAAAATATCAAAGACACCTGATACATTATTCCTTATCCAAAGATATTTGGGCGGCTGTAATTATAATCTATGAATTAGAAAGAAAATGGCTATCTCCTATCGAGATAAATATCAATTATTAATAGATTTATTATCCTCTGGCTTCAAAACTCAATGAACTAACATAAACGATTAACATGTAAAAATTCAATAAAGTAAATAATATAATATAATATAGTATTATTATGATAATAATAATAATAAAAATTACGTTATTATATTTAAATTATCTCTGGTGGGCTATATCAAAATACACATTATTAGTATATTTATCGTGAAAGTATAGTGTTATCTTCCTGAATAACTTTTTAAAGTCGTTAGCAATCTTGGACATTCCCCTTAGCATTTTTATATTCTTGTGGTAAATATCACGGGAAGGTGTAATGACAACAATGTACATGGTGTCTTTAATGTTTGCACGACGAATACCGCGCCCAATTTGCTGGTAGTGATTAGCATTGGGACTAGTAATTATTGTGTTAATTTTAGGTACATTTAAACCACGATTGTATACAGAGGAAATTCTGATCCCGTTGTATTTATTTGTTTTTTCGAAAATTTCTAAATTGCGCTGAATTTTAACAACATCTTTGTCCACAACTATCAATTCTCTCTTGAATTTATAATTTATACCTGTAAAATTTATATAATGTATATAGTATTTATCCTCTAAAAAAAGATTTATGCCATTTCTATCATCGAGACTGAAATAGTGGTATTCTAAATTAATATCCGAAATATTATAGTTATGACTAGTAGAATCTGTTTGTTTGTAAACTAGTTCTTGTATATTGGTAACAATTGTAGTTCCATAAATATTAGTATAACTGGTACCATAAATATTAGTATAACTTGCATCTAAGATAATAAGGCGATCAAACTTCACCAGGTTGCCACAGTATATTTTTTTTAAGATGGTATGAGAATTTTCATCCCAAACTCTACTTGGCTGGTGTATTTGTAGGTACTTTCTTTGCGATGAAGTTGTTATAAATATATCTGATTTATCTTCTAATTTGTCAGAGATGGTTAATTTTATATTATGTTCTTCTAAATATCCATGTATTGCATTTTTTGTCTGTATTGATAGTAATTTACTGCTACTGGTCCATGATACTGGAAAAACTGATTCTTTACCAATTTTTTTTGATAATGTTAATAAATAGCATAATGCAGTTAATGTCTTACCCCAACCCACAGGATATTTAATTACTTTGATTCGTTTATCACAAGAAAGCATCTCATCAACAACTTTCACTTGCTCCGGACTTAATTCTAATTTGTTTAGGATTAAATATTGTCGATATGCATTATACCATGTTTTAGATAAAAACTGATATTTTCGCAGATTAATTCTAGGGAGGTATTTCATAATTTCCGATATTATGTCAGAATTCATGTTTAAAACTTTTTGTGTGAATTTTTTCAATTGTATAATTGAAAAAAAAAAACTAAATAGCAGTGACATGTCTGAAACCTTGACCTTTGAGAACGTATTTGTCACATTTTCAATTGTATATTTTTTTATAATTGAAGATACTGTAAATAGAACCGTATTAATTCGAAATTAATTATTTACGTAAAGGAAATTAAACGTTATAACGTCTACTCTAGCAACCCATTCGGTGGTCCTAATTTTATCCAACTTATCGCCTGCAACGGAAACTACAAAACACATGCAGAGATCACTATAATGCATACCACGGATAGTACAACCCATATCGATTAGTTCTTGACGATAATTATCGTTGTATTCACGGTAGGACGTTATCATAGCATCCATGATAGATTATTTTTTTTTTCATTTATAAAATTTCAAATTCTCTGCGTAGCAGAGAATTAGCAGGGCGTAGCCCCGTCGAATTTCTGAGCTTTGCTCAGAAATTAGTGGTGCCCTTTGGAGCGGGCCTTGAGGCCCGAGTGCCAAGACACTAACTAATTTTAATTATATGCAATAAACAAACTCTTCCAATTTATTTAATTGTCCTTCTGACTGAATATCTAAATAGTCCAATATCTCAGAATCTTTTTCTTTAATTTCATCATACAATTCTTTTCCGTTTTTAAATTTTGATTGAATATGATAGGTGACTATTTTTTGTCCTAGTTGTCCATATTTAAACTTAAAATCATTTATTAATTTGGGAATGTGTTTTATAACATTGAGGTAATTTGTTTTTTTAGTATTTTCTATTATTGCTATAAATTTTATTTGATTTATCAATATCTTGGTGATATTTTTTTTTCTATCTCTATAAATATTTCCACAATCCAAGATTAATTCGATCAATTTATCATTATCTCTTATATCCAAATTACATCCTGCATCTATTAACATTTTAACAATATTTTCACTTGAATGTCTATAAGCCATCATTAATGCGGTATAACCCTGATTATCTCTTATATCCAAATTACATCCAGCCGCTATCAACGCCTTAACAGTATTTTCACTGCTATTCCTACAAGCCATCATTAATGCCGTACGACCATAATTGTCTTGTAGATCTAAATTACATCCTGCATCTATCAACATTTTGACAGTATTTTCACTACTAGCTGTACCACTATATCGACAAGCCTCCATTAATGCCGTCGAACCAATAATGTCTTGTAGATCCAAATCACAGCCCGCATCTATCAACATTTTAACAGTATCCTCACTGCTATCCTTACGACTATTTCCACAAGCCATCATTAATGCCGTATCCCCATTATTGTTTTGTAGATCTAAATTACATCCAGCATCTA